>Ga0114925_10000356_pt1 | contig 19675 bp, 15 predicted proteins | sample SumtaG_2_FD_87287 | JGI IMG/M metagenome (GOLD analysis project Ga0114925, IMG submission 87287) | Deep subsurface microbial communities from Indian Ocean to uncover new lineages of life (NeLLi) - Sumatra_00607 metaG | ecosystem: Environmental > Aquatic > Marine > Oceanic > Sediment | place... | reverse complement strand
TTTAATATCGGAAAATTTGAATTTGCATTTGAAGAAGTTGAAAAACAATTAGAAGATTTTATCCTTGATACGAGAGGTACCACGGGTTCATTCAATTTTTGGTTAATTTCTCGTAGTAATGAACTATCCTACAAATTAGCAGGTATAGACATAACTTTAAAAGAATATGTAAAAAATCAACATGAAGATGGATATTGGATAAATAATAGTAGATTAGATTTTAAAAGTCCCAATATTTTTACTACTTTATTAAATACATTAAGTCTTCTTAAATTAAGCCCTTCTAAACAATTGAGACAATTAGGTATTAAGGGGGCGAGATGGATTCAAACACAGCAAAATAGTGATGGAAGTTGGTCATATCAATTTAGGAGGGAGGGAGAAATCAAAACAGAGAAGAAAGTTTTTACTACAATTCTTTGTTTAGAAGTATTAAAGAGAAGTGGATTAGAAAATACAGAACAGATAATTCAAAAAGGTGAAAAGTGGATTATAACTCAACAAGACGAGATAGATGGATGGACCGATGATTTTTTACCGTTTCCTTTTCTAACTGTATTGGTTTTAGAATATTTTTACAATAAAGATCTTTTTTCACGTCAGCTTCCTTTATTTCAAAATGAATTAACTCCAGCGAATATTATATTTCTTGGAATGAAAAAATCCATTGAACTTTCGAAAAAATGTGAATCAGAAGAGAACCGAATTTCTCCTAAGGTAGGGGTTGTAGTTATTAAGGATGATCAAATTGTTCTAGAAGCTTACAGAGGCGAGACCTCACCTGGAGATCATGCTGAATATATTGCTATCAAAAAGAAAGGAGAAGATTTTAATTTTGAAGATTCAATTTTAATCACAACCTTGGAACCATGTACCATTAGAAGCCTAAATAAAACTCCATGTGCTAAAAGAATAGTTAATGCTGGAATAAAAAATGTATGGGTGGGGATGTTTGATCCAAATCCTCAAATAACAGGAAGAGGAATATTATATCTTGCCAAACATGGTGTCTCGGTTGGTCATTTCCCACCATCCCTTTCAAAAGAGATTAGAGACATTAACAATGATTTCTGGGATGATAAAACAAAGAATTATTATGAGAAGCAATCTAATTCTCAAATTGATATTATGGCAGTCAATGAAGAAAAAAGAATCTAAATCAAGTATTTTTAATTGTATTAGCAATAATGAATCTACCGTTTTAATAAAAGAAGGTTACTTGAATGAAGAAAAAGGATAACAAAATAAAGAAATATCAGAATGAGGATGTAGCATATATCATAGTTTTTAATCGCTTCAACAAAATTGCTTTTTTAGATGGAATTTTATTTATTGTATTAGCAATAATGAATCTACCGTTTCTTTACAATCCCGAAGTAGACCAATTTGTTTTCAGTATAGCTGGGAAACCCACATTTACGATGGGCGGAAACCTCACGGCTTATTTGTTCTTAGGTATTATTCCCGCTTTATTTGGATTAATTTTTATCTTGTTTTCAATCCTAACATCGCGCAAAATCCTTTTAATTTTGAATAAAGATGGTAGTTGCCGTTATGTAAAAAAGGGAATCTCGAATTTACTTTTAGATACACAATTAGATTTCATGATGAAAGAAAAAGTCCAGCAAATACAATTAGGTAAAAGGCACCACAGATTTGTAATTTGGGCGCCTGTGGCATTCATGATTTTCCTTATTTTTTTAATCGAGGATTATATGAATTTTTTAGACCCAACCTTTGATATCACAACTACATTTTTTGGGATGGAATATTCAGTAAAGACTATGTTTTTAATTAATATATTCTTTATTATTGGAATTCTACTTCCCATTACTATGCTACCTAGGAAGCTATGCAGATTAGACACCTCAGAAGAATATGTAAAATTTGATTATACTAAATTTAAGCTCGAAAGAATATCAGACACTGAAGTTGATTTACCCTATATTAAACCATTTGAAATATTAAGCGGGGGGCGGAGTATCTTGCCTTCAAATGAGGAGCAGAAGAAAGAATTGCCAGAAAATTTTCCAGAAGTATTAAGGACCCAAGCAAATCTTAAAAATTTCAAACATTTTCCCTTATTATTATTGGTTCTAAATACTACACTTTTGGTTATTGCAATACTTCCTTTCATCATCCCTAATTTCTTTTTAGGAGGGTTTACATTAAAAATAGAATATTTCTTGATAATAGCCGCATATTATTTCATAGTAAGAACGCTTCATTACTTTTGGTATACAAATCAAGAAATTAGTTTAGATAATAATAATTCTGACTTAATAATAAAACGGACTAATAGAATTTTTGGGGATTTTATTGAATACTTTGAAGGAATCGATAAAATTGAGCAAGATTTTGCTCCTAGAAAGCCTCATTACTTAGAATTTGCTTTATTTTTCTTACCGTTTATGCAACTGATATGGGTAATTGCTAATATTTTCACATTTCCAGAGTATTTTTTCACTAAAAACCCTTACACAGCTTTATATTTCATTGTAATAATTGCTATATTTATTATAACTGCGGCAGAATATATTTTTCCTAGGTCAATGCTGTCTATTACACCAAAAGCTCAAGGAGAACAGAGAAAGAGAACGGAAACTTATTCTATTTATTTTCCTTCTGAAACTGTTTTAAAAACACCACCATTGAAAGACGCAATAAAGGAGAAAAAATTTCTTAAGAATTCTCTTATTGGCTTATTATTAATATTAATACCAGTAATTTTTAGAATTATATGGATTATATTAAGCCTGCAAGAGATAGTGCCTCCAATCTACGATACGATTTTCTAAAACTTATTGAATAAACAACTATTAAGAGAGAATAATGCGTAAAGACGAAAAAATATGTATTGTACTATATATTTCATTGGTTGTTATATTAGGGATTATTCCTTTATTTCTGCCACCGAATATATCAGATTTATCTTATATTAACTGGAATGGGCAAGATTTATCCGAGGATATTTATGAAGATACAGATTATTTAAATAAAACTTTTACTTTTTTCAATCAAACTGACCACCTTTATTTTTACAGTGTTAAAGGGCGGAGTTATTCTGAAAAAGTGGCAATGATTACCCTACAAGGACTTGTAAATAAATATAACACTTCCCTATTTGTAGAAGAAACTGATTATGACAGTTTCTGGTATAAAAAATTACAAGAATATTATGGTATAAGCACTACAAATTTAAGTGCAACAGGTTATTGGAATGTAATATCACAATTTAAAGATAGAATTAAGGGGTTAGTAATATACGATGAAGATTTAATCGATACGGTTAATGTTGCTACATTTTTGGCATCGTTGAAGGAATGTGTAGTTATTACTAACGATATGAAAGATGAGTTTGAAGCAATAGGAATTACAGAGGTTAAACACGATTTAAGAAATAAATTCTCTGACAATGTAGAAGCATATGAATGGGCTTGGGAAAAATATAAGGATAAAGCGAGTAAAAAGGGCCTTTTCAACTTAGATACATCGAAGGTGATTGCTCGAGACTATGTTATTGCTTCGCAATATTTTGCTATGTGGTTAACACCAGGGCCCTTCGGACCTAAAAGAGAAATCGAGCTTTTCCGCAAAATTTTGGATGAAAGCCCCAAAAATATACCCGTTTGGGGTTGGTTCAAAGAGGGAAGCTCAGGAGAATATGAAGGCATTAGGACGGTTTCGCATGCTGGGAAATACCAAGTAGTTAGTACTTGGTCAAATCCAACAGTCTATAGTTCTTTTCATATCCCTCAATTCCAACAAAAAGAAGTAGATTTTGAAATATCTGATTTTAGCATTAAAAATAAGATTTATTTAACAATTATTGTTAGCGATGGGGATAATCTACGTTATTGCCATGATACGCTAAGAGAATTATGGGATGATAAAAGCCGTGGGGATTTCCCAGTAGGGTTTACGATATCCCCCCTGCTTTACAAGCTCAACCCCGCAGTGATCAAGTACTATTATGAATCGGCAACAGAAAACGAATATTTTATTTGCCCCCCTTCAGGTGCGGGTTATTGTTATCCGGATATGAATCCGGCAATTACGGATTTTTTAAGTCATACTAAGCCCATATTAGATTGGTGCGATATGGATCAAATATGGTTATTAAACGGTTATGAAGCATTCGAACCAAAGTTTTCGGACGAGATTCTAAATGCATATACTTCTAAGGAAATGGGTTTAAGTGCGGTATACCTTAATTATCACGATTTTCAAGTGGAGAATAATAAATTAATTAATAATATACCTGTTTTTTATTCGATTTTTGTAGAGGAGGGAAATGAAATTATCGGAAAATTAAAATCTATTGAATTATGCAAACCACATAAAAATCAACCCATATTTGTTTATATTGCAACAAATTCTTGGAATGTCCAGTTTTTAGAGATGTCAGACACCATAGAACAGCTAGATTCTAGTGTTTACGAAGTATTACGACCAGATCATTTTAGTGAAGTATTTAAAAAATATCAACAAGAAAAAGAAAATACTTTATTCGATGAGTTCTCAATATTTATAATAGCAGGACTTATTCCCTTACTTACTGCTTTATCCATTTTAGCTTTAATCTGGATTAAACGTTATAAAAACGAGAGATATGAAATTGTAGATTCCAATCTAAATGAGCCTAAAAATCCAGGTTTTAATGATATCAATAAAGCTAAGTTTCCTAAAATTTTGGTAAATTTTCTGTATCTTTTTGCGGATATTACTTTTCTATTTGCAATAAAATATTGCTTATTTGCTTCAAATTTAATAATAGTATATTTTGCTTTGTTAATAATCTCAGTATTTTTAGGAATTTTTCTTAAAAAAGTTATCAGTAAGTCTATTGGAGTTAAAATGACGTTCCTTATTTCTGGCTTATTAATGGGATTGGGTTTTCTATTATTTGCAATAGATTATCGGTTTGTTATGTTTTTTGGAGTTCCATTAGGGATAATTTTAACACAGCAATTTCAAACTCAAGGTGAAATGTTTGAAACTAAATCTTTAAAAAATAGAGCATTTATATATTGGTTTATATTGTCATTAGTGATTCTCAATTTATTCCCAAGAGAGAGCTATATACTTCTAACATGGGTTTTAGTAATAGGTATGTTGGCTCTTAGCATAATAAATTTTATATATATATTAAAATTCAATAAGAATAATAATTATAACTCTATTTTTGAGGGAGAATTTAAGGAAAAAGCTAAAGTGCAGCAATATAAATCATTTTTATTAGGATATCTATTTGTATTTTTGTTTTTTTTAACCTTTATACAGGAAAGATTTTATTATCATCTTATTTGGGGTCTCAATTGGTACCCTTCTAAATTATCTATACAATATTCTATTGCTACAGTCCTAATTCTTGCTATAGGATTATTTGAATTTTTTGAATTGAAAAATATTAAAGTAAATCGTAAAAATAGGTTATTATTATTTTTAATCGGAGTCTCATGCTATCTCATAATTCCGCTTCTTTTACAAGGAATAATCATTTTTTATTTAGTTCATTTTATATTTATCTTTGGTATATTGCTACTTATCGATATTATCTTTTTAGATTTACCCAAATTTAGAGAAAATAATCAACAATTAGCCCCTAAAAATGAGAGAGACATTCAAAATTCAGTAAAGGGGTATAATCTATTCACTTTTGGTGTCTTTTTTTGGTTTTTGTTCCTCACTGTATTAATGTTTATTCCTCCCGTTGCGATTGTTGTCGATACTTATAACATGTTTGAGAAAGCAGGGATAATGGGTATCATTGACCTTGAGTGGTCTCCATTTTTTTGGACATTATTTTATATACCTTCCATATATTTGTTTATAGCACTTCCTGTAACTATATTTTGTTTAATTTATGGAGCAATTTTCACAATTTCTAATGCTTTAAACCCATCAGAATAATAAAGAAATAGTTAAGTATCTTAATGTTAAAATTTTGATATCAATAAATTTACTGTGCGGTTAATATATTTACCCTTTTGGATTTTACAAATATGAGCTACTTTTTTATAGTTAAAAGATTCAGCTAATGCATCAAGATAAGAAATATTATATAATATCGAAATATAATCATGATTACGCATGAAAAGATTATCTAATTCATCTTGAATTTTACTATCAGAAACTTTTACTTTATTTTTAATCCTTCTTCTTATTTCATCAATCGTCGAATTAAAGTGTAAGTCTCTAATCCTGGTTATAAGGGCACTTAAAACAATAGTATACAAAACGATTGTGTCGAAATCTGTCCCTTGTAAGTATTGTAATTTTTTATTTAATTCATCATTTATCTCTTTAATAAGATCGTCTGTTACGCCTTTAATTTTCCTAAAAGGAGTTAGAAACTCTTTATAATTGCCCTTCAAGAAAATATTGAGGTTATCATTAAACATATTTTTAAACTTTTTAATGATTTGACCGGAGTTGCTGATTTTAAGATGGACCTCTGCGGTCCTGCCAATAATTATATCTTGACCACCGCTATAAAATTGTTGGTTAATTAGATTATCTGTCGCTTCATATAAACTATCCATATCAGCTTTCATTATATCAACCCTAAGAGTCAAAAGAAATAAAATTGTTAATTAATGTAATAATAACATTTCGCTATAATAAGTTTATTGAAAGATATATTTCTTATTATTAGACTTAAGATTAAGTTTAAAAGTTGTAGATGTTGTATGTATTTTGAATACTTAATTTTTTTAAAAAATATAATTAAAAAGGTTAAATTCATATATAAACTCAAAAAACTTATTTAAAAAAAATATTATTAAAAGGTGAAAAATTATCGGATTAAAAACAGCGATGGGCGCATCGCTTGTGGCATTATTTGCGTTGATTTATGCTTTAGTGTTTGTTATAGGCATCTTTCTCTTACCTGGAGGTATGGTTGGTCTTATAATAATGATCGGCCTCACGTGTTTAATCGTATTTTTCCAATATCTAATATCACCAGTAATAATAAAGTGGATTTATAGAATAGATTGGATGACTTTTGAAGAATATGAGGCTCGATTTCCTCATTTGGCGGAGGTTGTACTCAAAGTATGTGAAGTAAGAAATATTAAGATCCCAAGAATGGGAATAATTCACGACCTCAACCCCAATGCTTTCACATTCGGCTATACAAAAAATAAAGCGCGCGTTGTTGTCACAGATGGGATTTTAAAACACTGCAATAAAAAGGAACAAGCGGCAGTAGTTGCCCATGAAATGGGACATGTTGTTCATAGTGACTTCATATTAATGACAATTGTTTTTGCAATTCCATTGGTTTTATTAACCATCGCACGATGGGCCTTTTGGACAGCGAGATTATCTAGTCTAAGAAAATCCAGCGATGAAGGAGGAGCGATGTATTTAGCTTTATATGTTGTCGCAGCTCTTTCTTACGCAACTTACTATATTGGATACTTAATCTCCTTAATCGTCTCGAGAGTTCGAGAATATTATGCTGATGAACATGCCGCTGAAGTAACAAATGATCCTAACGCATTATCCACGGCATTAGTAAAAATAGCGTACGGTTTAGTTTCGTCTACTGGTTATACGGACGAACGACAACGAAATAAATCTAGAGTTCGCGGGGCAAGGGGATTGGGAATATTTAATCCAAATCACGCAAAAGGATTGGCTGTATCTTCCGTAGGAGGGAGTGGAAAATTCTCCAAAGACGCAATACAGGCGGCTGCCGCATGGGATTTATTTAATCCTTGGGCGAAATATTATCAAATATTCAGTACGCATCCACTACCCGCTAAAAGAATAATTAGATTAAACGATCAATGTGAATTATACGGTAAAAAACCAGAAATCGATTTCTCTAATGCTAGGAAAATAAAAGAAGCGCAGGCAGGAAAATCAATGATCCCAGAATTTATTACTGATTTAACAATTAAAGTACTACCTGGATTAATTTTCATATTAATTGCTGCAATAACAGTTATTATGTTTCTTGGATCAATGCAAATCATCCCTATACCTACTGAAATTACAGGGCCAGTTATTGATAATCTGTTCTTGTTATGGGCATTTGGTTTCTTTTTGATAGGCATCGGATTTATTCTAAGAACGATGTTCATGTATAAAAGTGGATTTGAGCATAAAACAGTCCTTGATTTAGTGACTCAGATAAAAGTCTCTCCTGTAAGGTGTATTCCTGCCGTACTTGAAGGAAAAATCATTGGTCGTGGAATTCCGGGCTATTACTTCAGTGAAGATTTATACTTCCAAGATGAAACTGGGTTAATGCATATAGATTATGAATCATTAATTCCTTTCTTTGACAACTTAATCTTCTCGATATTCGGCGCTAAAAAATATGTGGGTCAACGTGTAAGAATAACGGGGTGGTATAGACGGGCACCTTCTCCCTATGTCCAAATCAATAGAATCGAGGCTGCTTCAGGAAAAAGAAATAGAAATTTCATGAAACAATCTAATTATTGCTTAGCTGCGTTAATGTTTATAATTGGTTTTGCTTTATTTTATTTCTGGTTCCAAATATCTGCCGGCACTATATAATTTTATTTATTTATTTTTTTATTTTTATTTGTTTAATCATTTTATACTATTAGAACTATATTTCTATTAAATAAATCAATTATTTGTTTATAGGTAAGAGAGAAAGATGGGGGAGAAAATTCAAAAAAAAATCGAATTAATGGCCCCCTTAAAAAATATAAAATCTCTCAGGGCTATTTTAAACATCACTGACGCTGTATATTTTGGCGTCGAATCTCTTAATATGAGAATGTTTAGCGATAATATTAAGCTTGATGATTTGAATAAAGTTGTAAACTTATGCCATGAAAATAATATTAAAGCATATCTCACCACAAATGTCATAATCTACGAGAATGAATTTGAATTACTGGGAAGAATCTTGGATAAAGCGGCTGAGGCAGAAATTGATGCTATTATCATTCACGATATTGGAGCCATCGAATTGGCGAAAGAAAAAGGTCTCAATTTCCACATCTCAACTCAAGCAAACATTTCTAATTCTAGTACTGCAAGATTTTATGAATCACAGGGCGCTAATAGATTGATTTTAGCTCGAGAATTATCTTTAGAACAAATAAAAGAGATAAAAAGTAAGTTAGAAAGGAGTCAAATTGAGGTTTTTGTTCACGGGGCCCAATGTACATCAATTTCGGGTCGCTGCTACTTCTCTGCGGAAGTCTGCGATTCTCAAGATTACTCCGCCAATCGAGGTCAGTGCGTACAACCTTGCCGTAGGAGATGGAAGGTATATGATGAGCAAAATAATGAGCTTCTCTACGATGGTTTCTTTTTTATAAATACTAAGGATCTGTGTATGATTAAACATATCCCCAAATTAATCGAGGCCAATATTGACGCCGTTAAAATAGAAGGGCGAATGCGGGACCCGATTTACATTGAAGAAGCTACATCTTGTTATCGTGAAGCTATTAATGCATATTATGATAATTCCTTTAGCAAGGAAAAAGTAAGTAAATGGCTCACACGGCTGAAGAGAGTGTACAACCGAGGGTTCTCTACAGGATTTTACTTCGGCTTGCCAAAAGGAAGTGAAATTGAAAGAGAACAAGAAGGGAATATCTCAGACTATAGAAAATTTGAGATAGGTAAAGTATTATCATATTTTCCTGATAAAAAAGCAGCAAAAATCCTATTAACAAACGGAAAATTAAAACTCGGCGATGAGATATTTATAATTGGTACCCATACTGAGACATTTTTGAGACAGAAAATTACATCAATTCAAATTAAACAAAAAAAGAATTTGACTGAAACACCCCTCGTTTCAAAAGGAAATCGAATATCCGTAGGAATCCTAGTTGAGAAACCTGTGAAAAAGAACGATAAAGTATTCAAACTAGAATTAAAAAATAAAAAAAAAATTAAATAGAAAAAGTAAAGAAAAAAATTATTGTTTTTTGATTCCGCTCGTTAATAATTTAAATTATGGATTTATAAATCCTCAGATAAATCCTCAAAAGCCTCGATAGCAAGCTCGATTATTTCCTGAAATGCCATCGCATCTTGAAGATTACCTTCGACTGTAATGTCGCCAGCCATATAAGCGCTGGTCGCATCAACTTCACCATAAATCATCCCGGCCCCTACTGCCATTGTACAGGAAAATGTGAATGATGGATTATCGACATCACCCTCTCCATAATCAAGCTTCCCATCCTTAGCTATAAGCCAGAATTTTCTATTAACGTCCGTGAGCACTTGCTGGACTACAATATCCATATCTTCTAATTCTTCCTTCAAATCTTCGTTTTCTCCAGCAACTTGCTTGAAAAATTCGAAGACCATTGGAATGTCGTCAGCGGAAGCAGAATCTGCGCCCGCATCCATTTTCTCCTTCATTTTTTTTAAAAGTTCAGTATCTACTATCATAAACACCTTTTATTTTATTTATCAACCATTAATTTTCATTCTTTTTAAAATATAAAATATAATTGAATTGTAATTTATAATAAATTTTGAAAATATAAAAAGGTTATAATTCTCTTAGAATTCTTTATAAATAAAATGTTGAGAGAATCGGTTTTACACACAAGTCCTTAAGTATTTTTAATGTCGTTAAAATCGATTTGAGGCATAAAAGACAGACCATTGCGGAATATATTAATCCATTAATTTATGACATTTTCTTCTTAAAATTATTATTCTTTTGTGCGAATATTCTGAGAACTCGTAATGTTTCATAAAAGGGCAATACTAATTGGAATACATAAAGTTTTTCTTGAAGGATTTATTTACAGAAATACCCTCAAACTGAAATGTGCAATTATGGAAAACGCAGACACTCATCAAGAATGGAGATTTTGGCCAGTAATAATACTAGCTTTTTTTTATCCCGTAAATAATGCGCTGATTAATTTAGCAATTCCTTTGTATTTTTTCAAGGAAGGTATTAGTATTGAAATGATTGGAGTTATTGCAGCGGGAGCGGCTATTACTTATGCTTTTTCGCCAATTTTATTCAGGAAAGTTTCAGAAAAACTTGGCAGGAAAAAAAGTATTATTTTAGGCATCTCTGGAGCTTTGTCATCTCAATTAATTTTTTATTTTACATTACATCCAATACCCTTTTTGATAGCACGAATGATGGAAGGATTACTAATGGGATTTTTTTGGATTAATCTACAATCAAGTATCTCAGATAATGCACTTCATGATCATAGTAAAATGATGTCAAGGTATAATATCGCATGGAATTCTGGATTATTAGTAGGAAATCTTATTGGTGCTATTTTTTTGTTTGTAATAGATAATGTAGAACTGATTTTTTATATTGCCCCTATTTTTTTTGCTATTAATGTTTTCATTGCGATTTTATTTTTTAAAGAATCAGCCAAAATTGACTTAGATAGTAGCTTAGAAGTACGAGAAAGCGAAAATCATAAAAATAATAAAAGTAGTAATCTTGAACTTACCGCCTATTATATCCCTATCATTATCCCTGTGATATTAATTATTGCTTTTTCCGTCTCTAAAGCTAGTGTAATGTTCTTATATCCTATTAAATCTGAAACTTTAAATTTTGAGAGCTACACAGTCTATCTTTTAGTTTTTTTCTGTATACTGGCTCAGTTAATAGGAACAGCAAGCGCAACCTATTTTTCTATAAAGAATTTGAAGCGGATACCATTAGTATGCATTATTTCATTAATAATTGTGTTGATGATATATGGATTAACTACTGATTTCTCCACATTCTTTATGTTATTTCTATTATTAGGCTTTTTTTGCGGTTTACTATATGGTTTTTCATTGAAACTAACCATAATCCTTAATATGAAGGAAAATACATCGAAATATTCCAGCTTATTAGAAAGTATTATTGGTACTGGCTTTTTAGTAACGCCGATTACTTGTGGATTCATTGCGGGTATAGGATTAAATTCTGCTTTTTACATTATATCAATAGTACTTATTTTACAGCTAATCATAAGCATAATCTATATTCGAAAAATAGTAGAAATTAAGGACTGATTTTAAATAAAAAAGTGGCGCCGCCAGCGGGATTTGAACCCGCTTTACGTCACGAAGCATAATGCTTCACGAAGTCGCAGGAGTGACAGTCGGTTCTTAATTCCAAGGAATTAAAAAGTCCCGAATGCTTACCGTGCTACACTATGGCGGCTTTTTATTTTATAAATTTATGTAACCAAGAAAATAATTATTAAAATAAAAATTTTATCTACATTGCGCTTATTTTCATTAGAAAGATTTATATGTATCAAATTTGATTTTGATACTTAGGTATATTTATCTGAACATATTTTTGCAGATATTTTAATAAGAATATAAAGAGTAATTCTTACGATAGATAATCTCAGCGCTATATTTCGCGCCCTAGAAGGCTCCATTGATAAGTTTAAATCGACTATAGATGCAGTTCTTAAATTCGGAACACATCTTGTTAATACTACAGATGAACTTAGAGAGGAATTAAATGAAGCCGAAGATATCTTTCAAACTTACATTACTGATATTGATTTTAACTATTGGGTAAAAATTTGTGATGGAAAGTTAACTTACAGAAAAGGTATAAATGATGATGCTTCGGTTAGAATTTGGCTCACGAAAGACTTGATAATAGATATTCTTAAAGGAAATGTAATGGGAACTGAGGCATATATGAAAGGAGTTATCGAGGCACACGGAAGCCTCACACAGGGGTTAAGATATATTAAATTGTATAGGCTTCTTTTTTGTTATTTCAAAGAAAAATTCAAATTAGAGGGTTATCCGGGATAAATCTCATATATTTTTATTTGTTTTATTCTTCAGTTTTTTAATTATATATACGAAAAATTATAAATAATACTGAGATTTGATATTATTGAATAAGGCATGCTTGAGATAAGTAGAAATACTTTAATATCTAAATTATTAGAATGCGATGACACGCATTTTATAGATGTTTTTGATGATATTATAAAAAATATCATTCAAATTAGCCAAGAATTCGAAGAGTTTAAAACCGAATTAATAGGAAATGATAAGATAACTCAAATTACTATAAAAGATTTAGAATTTAATTTTTGGATTCAAAACGATAATGGAACTATGATTTATCAAAAAGGAATAAATGATAATGCTACTTCGAAATTTATCCTATCGAAAGAACAATTGCTAGAATTTCTACAGCAAAAAACGAATGGTATTGATGCATATATGCAAGGAAAAGTAAAAGTACATGGGAAATTAACGCATGCTTTAAATTTTGTAAAATTATTGAGTAGTTTTTTAATTTATATGGATAAAAAACAACATAACTCTTGAGGCTATTCAATAGTTTTCAAGAATTCTTCCTTAAGTTTTTCATTAGAACTCTTATCCATAACCGGAATAGCATTCATGTTTGGATGTTTCTTTAAATCATAAGAATAGGTCAACGGATGAACCATCTCGGCTATTTCAGTAAAACGGATCTCATTTCTTAAGGAGATAGTATCTTTTAAAAGAAAATCCGTAATATTCGGCATGTCATTTTCAGAGGAATCTTCTTCCATTTTCTTCATATTATTCTCATACATAATTAGTTATTTGTTTATAAAAAGGTTTTTTAGAAATAGTACATGAAAATATAATGTCTATTAGTTTCTATTTGGTTATAAAATTTATTTTAAAGAAAATACCAATACACCTGTAAAAGGGCCTGTAATCTAGTCCGGATAGGGTGCCCGGCTTCGGACTGGGACTTTTTGTGGATAATTCCACTAAACCCAACGTCGCAGGTTCAAATCCTGCCTGGCCCATTTTTTAGATCTTAATTAAATCATCTTTTCTATTTTTCCTGCTAATCTAGATAAAAGTAAAGTTCCCATGCCTAGCTTTACATCTTGGCTAAAAAATACGACTAAGATGAATCTTGATTCATAAATCGTCATGTATTGGGAACAAACTTTCTGGTCGTTTTCTAAATGGAGTAGCATCTTTTTCAGACCCACAAGATTTTTCTTTTCTCTAACTTCAAATTCTTTAATCGTATGAAATAACGTGCTTTGTGGTAATGAAGAGTATAAAACCTTGCCTTCGATTGTAAATAATCCAGTCCCTAATATCTCTTCATCATTAACGGAACTTCTCAATACATTTATAATGTCTTTAAACAAGGGTAAAGAGCTAAGACTACTTGTTTGATCTTCTAATTCTTGCTCACCGTCTATAGAAGCTGAGCCTCCTTCAAGAAATTCCACCTTCGATAACTCGTAATCAACTTTTTGGTACCCTCTTACTTTAAAGTCTTTATCAACAAATGCCTGAAAGCTGTGTTCGCATATCAACCCTGCAGGTATCGAGATAGTAGTTAATCGCTTACTCTGGTTTATGATTTTTACAGGAATATCTAATTTGTTTGTATTTTTGCATTCTGGACAAACGAAAGGAACCTCTTTAGTTTGTTCCTCGAATTTAGCATCTTTTTCTTTTATCATTAGAATCCCCAAGTTTCGAAGATAATATTTCTAAAAAATTAGGTATAAGTAAATAATTGTTGATTATGTTATATATGAACGCTTGGTATAAATATTTTAAAAGGTTAAAATAATTTGTTAACTTTCCTTCAAGATTGACATTTCAATTTTCTTTAAATTTTCTAAACCTTTGGTGAGTATTAATTCGGGAGATTCAGCTACTGGTTTCCAAATATTTCCAAAACCAATATAGAAGGATTCAATAACTAACCAACCAGAATAATTTATATCTCTTAATGCTCTATACACTTGTGGCCAATCAACTAATCCTGTACCTGGTATCCCTCGATTGTTTTCAGCTGTGTGAAAGTGTCCTAAATATTTACTCGTCTTTTTAATCGTATTGTAAAAATCCAATTCTTCTAAAATAATATGATGCGCGTCTAGTAAAATAAACATATTTGATTCGCCTACGTCTTTACAATATTTTAACGCATCTTCAGCGGTATTAATAAAGTATGTTTCATATCTGTTTATTTGTTCAACCCCAATTGAGATATCATATTGTTTTGCATATTTTGCGATTTCTTTCATTGAATTAATAGAATTATTCCATTCTTCTTCTGTTGGAGCTGAGCCTGTAAAGATACCTCCAGCTTTATAAACAACACCACCCAATTTTTTTGCTTCCAAAATATTAGTATGATCAAGAGCTTTCTTAAATCGTTCAATTCCGTTAATTCGAACTGATTCTTCCAACGAAGCGATGTCTGAATCTTCTTCACAGCCATAGCAAACGCAAGCTTCTAAATTATAATTATTAAGCTCTTCCCTAACTTTTTCAGAGGGGAACTCCTCTGGATTAAAGATTGGGATTTCGACGACATCACATCCAAGATCTTTCACTTTCTTAATTAGGTACACATCCTTTTCAGTAAAATTACTCGTCCATAGTAATAAATTCACGCCATATTTGTACATAATTCTTTTCCTTATCGACTATTAATTTTAATGATATAATTAATTAATCCGTTATTTTACATAGTATTATTGGTTTTAACCTAAAATTATTTATTATCTAAATTTATATATAAATATTAACGATATTAACCACCATTTTAAACGCTTATGACAGTTACGATAGACCTTGAAGCTATATTGAATAATTTAGTAAATCAATTAGGAACAAGTGTCTTTTTTGTTTTAATTACTTCCGAGAATGGAGTTGTATTGAAATCATATATTAATGAAGAAGAGTTTAATAAATCGTCAATAAGCTTAAATATTTCGCAATTATATGAGTTAGCAGAAGAAATATCGGAGGATGTGGGGTTAAAAGAGCCCGATTTCAATATCATCCATTCGGGTAATTATTATATAATATCAATAAAAATTTTAGGAAAAATAATTATTTTATTAACGCTCGATCAGGTAGAAGTTAGCCAAATTTTTAAAATTATTAACGATACTATTGCTCCGAGCTAAGATTTTACTATTTTTAGAAAAAATAAATAGAGAGAGTTAGAGCCGCCCTCGGATTTGTTTACATCGGCTTCTTAATGTAACTTCGGTAATTTTAGCTAAATGTGACACTTCTGCTTGAGTTTTGCGATAATTCTTTGCCTTGGCTGCCATGTAAATAACTGAAGCGGCCAATCCTTTAGGATCTTTGCCTGACCTTGAAAGACCATTTTTAGACGCTTGTATTAACATATTTACGGCATCTTTTTGAACATCAATTGGTAAATCTAAGTCATTACCAAATCTAAAGACTAGTTGTTCGGCTGTAATGGGCTTATATTTTAATTTCATTTCAGGCAAAACCTCCTTAACAATATAGCCTAAAGATTTATGAACTGTGTGTCTTGGAATTATGGCAGCATCGCATACTTCCTCTAGTAGTCTTGGAAACTCATGAACTCTAATTGCCGTATATAAAGAAGCAGCTATAAATCCTGCAACAGTTCTTCCCATCGTCAATTTCTTTTTTGCTACTACTAAGTATATTCTCCAAGCAGTTTCTTTTATAAAGGTTGGTAGATTCATTTTAGATGTGAGTAAATTTAATTTAGGTCTTGCTTCCCATAAATTTCTTTCTATACTTGAAACTAATGAATTTTGAATCTTAGATAATCTTGATATTAGAGTATCCTTAGTTTTGGGCATAATAGTTCTCGGACCAAAACCTCTCCAACGAGGTTCAGTTTGTCTTCTTTTATTTATTTCTTCTTTAGTAAATGCCCTTGTTTGATCTCCGATAAGGATACGGCCAGAAATAGTCCCACAATTTACACAAACGTTGCTACCATCCTTTGGCTCTATGCATGGATCATCACAACATTGATTTTCCTCTTGACTTGAAGTAGTATTTTTCCTTGAACGATATCTTTCTAACTCTTTCATATTAAATTCACCAAATTTTAATTTTTTTAGTTGGGTTTATATTCTTTGGTAATATAAAAGATGAAATCTCAAATATATATATCTTTCGGTCATGGTGGGCAAACTTTCCCATCTTATAGCCAATATCTAGATGAAAATCAGTTTTTTGACTTGAAAAATTAGTATTTATATTATTAACGGTTTAATTTTTTATACATTTAATTGATAAAAAAATAAAAAAATATTAGAGTTTAAGGGGGATATCTTAATTCATAAATGCTTTTACCGCCATTAAGGGGTCCTTTAATATAAGGTTCAATTTCTTTTGGATCTCTCTGTGTAATTCCTTCTATTGGAGGCAACTTTCCGGGAGGGAATGTTTTTAGAATGTCATTCACTAATTTTTCTAAGTAGTCTAAAAATGCTTCTATCCCCGGCCTTCCTTTTTCGAAAGTAGCTTTGCTAGGGCACCCAACGTGTCCTTCTGGATATGCAGAAACCTCAATCGGACCAAAACCTACTTGACCGTACCATCTGATTGGTTTTTGATAGATATTTCCAGCTTTATCAACATGTCCATCATGCATCCATCCTACGACCTCATTATCTTCAGAAGAATCGATTTTTCTTATCATCTCTGGAAATAAAGTCATAGAAAATGAAGTTTCCGCTTCATCTGCATGGATAAATGGAGTCTCAAATGGGCCTCCATGTTCTTGATCAAAACAATGTTCTGGAATTACATGGTACCAATTTACATTACAAACAACCATAGGTAATTGATAATTTTTAGCAAATTCATGAATAGCAGATGGTATGACATACTCATGTCCATGCCCATTTAGTAAAATCATCTTCCTAAATCCCATATTCCAGCATCCCGCCATAATTGCTCTTAAAAGACTTTTAAACGTTTCTTCTGGGATGATTATCGTTCCGGGCATACCTAAATGATGATATGGGTGACTACCATACCATGTTGGTTGGGCTACGGTGCATCCTGTTTTCTGAGCAACTAACTCCGCCATTCTGGTAACAAGGAATGTATCTTCACCTATACATGCTGCGGGACCATGGTTTTCTGTTGAACCGACTGGTATAATGATAACATCATTTTTTTGAACTCGTTCTTTAATATCGGCGATATTCATATTTTGCAGATAAATCCCATCGGGTAGATCTAAATGTCCTCCCTTAGGTGGGAGATTCCAATCAGTCATTTTAAAAAATCACTTCTTTAAATATTTTTTTTTTATTATTCTAGTATCTAATATATGTTAAATTTTTTAATAATAATAAACAATTAAGTAATTTTGAAACTTAGTATAGTTTCTGGATTAAATGAATCCAAAAGCAGTCCAGATGAAGTATCAAAAAAATTCACGTCTCTATGTGATCTTTTAAAACCATTGAATTACGATGGAATTGAATTAAGCCTTCTTGAGCCAGAAAGAATCGATTTGAAAAAAATCAGCGAAATAAAAGACTCATATGAGATGGAAATCTCCGCATTGGGAACGGGAAGCACATTTATCCGATTTGGATATTCACTTGGCCATCAAGATGAAAAAATCCGTACAAATGCTATAAAAAGAATAGATAAATATATCGATTTTGCGCTAGAAACAAATTCAAAAGTTATTATTGGATTAATCAGAGGTAGATATAACTTTCAAAATAACCCTAAACGAGAAAAATTAAATATTAAATCATCGCTTAAACAGTGTTGTCAAATAGCTGAAAATAAAGATGTAGTATTATTATTTGAACCAATAAATCATTTTGAAATTGATTCTTACCATACCCTTTCAGAGTCAATAGGTTTGATTGAAGAGATTGGGTCAGAAAAATTAAAATTATTAATTGATTGTTATCATACTAATTTAGAAGAAGATCCCGGTATTATATGGGATTACCTAAAAGAAATAACTGATTACGTTGCTCATATTCATTTAGCAGATTGTACTCGAAGGGCTCCTGGTTCTGGACATTACGATTTTAAGACTTTTTTAAGCATATTTAAAGATGCGGGATACAATGGTTATGCTTCAGTTGAGACGATAATGAAACCTTCTTTTGATGAGGTGGCCAAATCCACATCTGAATATTTAAATACAATTATATAATTAATAAAAACTTAAAAAGAGAGTAAAAAAAACTAGTTAGTTAATTTTTACAGATATCTTACAATTTTCTCTATCAGTCTGCAATAATTTGAGATTTTCTGGTACATCATCGAGGGATATTTCCTTTGTAATCAAGGGTGTCATGTCCATACCAGCAGCCATACAACTTATAACATTGGGGAACGTACCATGTCCGCTATGTCCTTGAGCTCCAACTATACGTGCCCGTCTCACTTGGAAGTATTCTCCACATACCGGCATTCTTTGTTCAGCGCGAGCCACAATCATTACAGTTGTGTTAACTGCTTTAGTTTCCCAAATAGCATTTTGGATATCATCCGTTACAATATGAGGAAGACCGGTTGCTTCTAAATAGAGCGCAGCGCCCTCGTTGTCGGTATATTCTTTTACTTTCTCTACAAAACTTTCTTTTAATGGATTTATAACGTAGTCAGCACTCATTTTTTTGGCTAAAGCAGCTCTGTTTTTGTCAGGCTCAGAAACAATACATACTCCGGCCCCAGCAAATTTTAAGATTCTTGCTGCCGCTAAACCAATTGGACCGGCACCTAATATCACAACATTTTCTCCGGGTCGAATACCTCCCCCTCTTTCTATTACTGCGTTATATGCTACAGATGTAGGTTCCACTAAACTTCCAATTTTGTAAATATCATCATAACTCGTCTCTAATTTCTTTAAACTCCAACATAATTTAGCGGGGAC
>Ga0114925_10000355_pt1 | contig 19692 bp, 12 predicted proteins | sample SumtaG_2_FD_87287 | JGI IMG/M metagenome (GOLD analysis project Ga0114925, IMG submission 87287) | Deep subsurface microbial communities from Indian Ocean to uncover new lineages of life (NeLLi) - Sumatra_00607 metaG | ecosystem: Environmental > Aquatic > Marine > Oceanic > Sediment | place... | reverse complement strand
GGGAGATGCGCTGGCTCTTTCAATAAAACTGATTATCTCGGAATTAAGAAAAATTGCTGCCAAAATCCCGCGAATCTTAGTAGTTTCTGATGGAAATTATACACGCACAGCTGTCGATCCTTTAAAGATGGCTCGTCTTGCTCAGGGATTAAGTATAAAGATTGATTCGTTTAGACTGGGTGAAGTTAGTCATCTTAATATTTTAAAACGACTCAGCGACCTTACAAATGGTAGATATTACTATAATAATGACGCAAAATCATTAGAGGATTCTGCACATACTCTTGCAGAAGCGAATGTTAAGAGACTTGGTTCTGGGTCGGAGTCTCCTATAGAAAATCCAGCCTTTCTTAGGAAAATTGCAGCTAATCTTTTAAGGGTTCAAGATTTGACAAGCGATCAAGAAGTGCGTTTAAAGCAATTAAGAGGACAAGCAGATTTTAAAAAATGCTCAATATGCTTTTCCGATCGAGATCCATTTACTAAAGGATCTTTCTTACTAACGGGACGCTATTGTCCAAATTGTCAAACGCCATATCATATCCACTGTTTAGCAGGATGGTCGGAAGCTCAAAAAAATCCTAAACTAAAAGAGTCTGGCACATGTAGGTGTCCGCACTGTTTTTATTTATTAAAAATTCCCATCGAAGTTACCCAAGCACAAAAATTGCGTACTCTTACAAATACAGAGACTACGATAGGCGTTCAAGCGTCAGAGATAATGCCTGCGAAAATTATTGAAGATGTTTCTGTACTTGGAGAAGAATCTCTTTATAATTCATGTCCTGTTTGCCATTATATTTTCGAAGAAGGACAAAGAGCAGTTCAATGTGGGAATCTTGAATGCAAAACCTTATTTCACGAGGACTGTTTTTATAAACTTCAAGATTCACGCTGCAAAAATTGTTCTATAAAATTACACCTTTATTAAATTTAAATATGAAAAGGGTTATTCTATTTTTAAATAATAAAATAAAGTCAATTTTGGTTAAACTATGTCATATTTCACATACCGCGATATTAAATTAGGTTATGGTAATTTTGATTTACCCCCTGTAATGATTGGTACTCTTTTCTATAAAGGAGAATCGTTTGTAGATCGTAATAATAGCGAACTTTTTAACGAGGAAAAAGCTAAAAAACGAATAGAAACACAAATAGGCTTGTCTAAAAAATATAAAATACCTCATTTAGTGGAGATCTCGGGTGAAACATCTAAATCGATGTTAAAATACTTAGAATTTTATTTAGATAATTTTGGGCCACCATTCGTTTTAGGTGGAACATTCGACGCCCGAGTAGATGCGATTGATTATTTAAATGAAAGAGGTATTAAACCTAATGAATATATTTATAATACTATTTCCAATCTTAAAAATAAAAAAGAATTGGAAATTATAAAGAAGAACAGAATAAATTCAGTTGTAATTTTAATCTTAGGCTCAGAGAATATGAGTTCTACTCAGAGATATGCGTATATAACCAAAAAAAACCAACCAAATGATGTTAGCCTTATAGAAGGTTTAAAAAAAATAGGAGTTGATAAAATTTGGGTGGATGGTGGTGTAATAACCTTAGAAAGCCTTGCCCATATTTTAGAAACACAGCAATTGATTAGCTCGTCCTTAAAACTCCCAGTTGGTACAGCACCTACTCTTTTTCTCTTTAAATACTCATCACCAAGATTAAACATTAAGTTTCACACGAAATATAGAAAAGCTAGCATAATGTTTATCTCTACATGGTTTTCCAATTTCATTTTTTATGGTGCTATTGAAGACGCTAAAGAGTGCTTTGCTTCCGCCTATCAATCATTTGAGTTTAAAAAAATTGTGCGTTCCAAGAATATTAAACTTCTCGATACATTATAATATGAATAATCTCTACCATTTACTTATTAAATAAGTATAAATACAAATTATATTTTCAACTAATAGAAGAGTAACATTTTAATACTCTATTTAAGACTGTAATTTGGATTTTCATATAATAAAAAGATAACACATTATTTTTTAACATTGTTGGTGGAAATTTTTGTATAACAAAGACGATATGGAAGAAAGAGAGTTTGAAGCTCTAGATCTAATTGATAAAGCGGAAGATCTTGTAGATGCCGGAGAAGGAGAGGAAGGTATTAATCTATTTGAAAAGGCAGCCCAAATTTATCTCGATCATGGCAGTTACATGAAACTAGATGAGCTTTATACTCGCATCGCAGAAGTTATTTCGCAGTTTAAGAACAAAATCCAAGCAATTTACAGATTGAAAGCAATCATCCGAAAAACTGAAGAACTGAAATTAGAGGAAGTTTCTGGTAGACTTTTAATTCAATTAGGTAATTTTTCATTTAAAATTCAGGATTGGGAAACTGCTGGAGAGAGCTATCAAAAAGCTTCAGAGTATTTTTCAAAGGCGGATCCTGAAGAATTTCATAATTTATCATCCCTCCTTTTGTTAAAGGCAGGTCAAACGCTAGAAAGATCTAATATAACTAAAGATACAGGAAAAAGGTTAATCTTTAAAGCTGTGATGAAAATAAATAAATTTGATGAGCTATTTCGAGTAGAAGAGAAAAGAGCTGCTAGCTTAATCGCAATGGAAGAATTTGAACCTGCCGCCAATAAATTTTATGATATTGCGAAGAACTTTAGAAAAGCCCTTGATAATCTAGAAGATATCCTGAATGAGGAGGAATCGTCAGAAGATACCATCTACAATGCTAAAGCACGATTTATACATTTTGTAGCAGAATACCAGACTGTTTCGGCTTTATGCTTAAACGCCTCTGGAAAGGAAAAATATCTCGGGAGAATCAAAGAACTTGGATTAGATTCGCTTGAATTGTATAAACAATCAATTTCTTTGCTCAAAAAATATTTATTTACAAAAAAATTTGATTTTGATGTCGAAGTAATTTTGAGGATTTGTTTTGATACTATGCTAATTGCGATCGTACAAAGAATGCTTGAAGTTCGAGAAGTAAATCCAATCGAATATTTATTAGAGAATATCGAAAATAACAAAGCTTTAGTTGAAAAACTAAAAGAAACACCATATTTCAAAATTGCTGAACGGATTGAAAAAGTAGGCCTTTCAGAATCTCTTAGCGAGCTCCAAAAAGTAAATTTAGGCCATTTCGAGAAGATTAAAAATACTTTAATATCCAAATTTTTATAATTTTCATTTTATGAGCGTTCTATTCATAATTATAGTTCCAACAATATCTATGTAGATATAGCAATATTTATATAGAATCAACAACATTCATTTCTTGTAAAAAAAAATTATACATTGATCTCTACCTAATCTCTTTACCTGGTGATTTATCACTGAGGTAGTTCAGATTGGATCTAGAGATTAAGGGTAGTTAGTGAGAAAAAATATGAAAATATTATATATAAATCCTGCCAGAATAATAGCCGGGCTTGATTATGTTATTAAAGGCCCTCCAATGAGTCTTATTTCAATTGCTGCTATGGTTCCTGAACATGATGCAAAATTATTTGATTTTAAAGTAGATAAATATAACGAAAAGCGCTTTATCCGAGATCTAAACCGATACGATGTAGTAGCGATTACGAGTATGACGCCTCAAATCTCCTCTGCGTTTGAAGTAGCTCAAATGGCCAAAAAACAAGGTTGTACAACATTTTTAGGGGGGTATCAACCAACCTTAGCGCCTGAATATGTAGCAAAACATCCTGCCGTAGATTATACAATTAGAGGTGAAGGAGAACATACTTTTAAAGAATTAATAGATTATCTTGATGGAAACAAAAAACAAGTAGCATTGAAGGATATTGATGGTGTTTCATATAAAGATAAAGAAGGAAATGTCATTCATAATAAAGATCGTAGATTAGAGTTAAATTTAGATAATTTCCCAATGCCTCGACGAGATCTTTTAAATTATAAAAAATATATATATTTAGGAGCAAAAGTGGCTCAATTAGAATCTTCTCGAGGCTGTCCTCACTCGTGCAAGTTTTGTTGTATTATTAAAATGTGGAAGGATCCTTTTCAACACGTCTCGTATCGTACCAAAAGTCTAAAGAGGATTATGCAGGAAATTTATGACATTAATTGGAAAAATGATTTCATATTCTTTTGTGAGGATAATTTCACAATTCAAATAAAAAGAACAAAAAAAATCTTAGAAACAATCATTCAATCGGGAGTTCCTAACAAAATGTACTTTAGTTGTCAAAGTCGCGTTGATACATTGTATCGAAATCAATGGTTAATAGATCTTATGGAAAAGGCAGGAATGAGACAAGTTTTTCTTGGAATTGAATCCGTTCATCAACAAAGTCTTGATGCGATGGGTAAAAAAAATACTACGCCTGACATGGTGAAAAAAGTTGTAGGAATGCTTCAAGATAGAGGAATTTCGATATTTGGGGGTATTATAATCGGTTTTCCCGGTGAAACTAAAAAAATGGTTTATGAAAACATACAATACGCTAAATCGCTTAATATGACGGTTGCACAGTTCACACCTATTACAGCTTTTCCCGGTACTGAATTTTACGATGAAATGAAGGAAAAAGGTATGATAACGAGCAACAATTATAAAAACTATAATCTATTTAATTCCATGATGAGGACCGAACAATTATCGAGTAAAGAAATTTTTAGGCTAGCAGCAGAAGCTTACGCCGCATATTATTTAGATAATGAATGGCTTAAAATGCTAATAAAGCGCTTTTTGAATCCTTATAGTAAATTTAATTGGATGGGTTATAGAGTTCCGAGATTTATAAAAAATGTAATAAGAAGCGGATATCAAATGTTACATACGCAAGGAATCACACACTCAATTATTTCTGATGAGTTTAAAGGTATTAATAAATGTGCGCAAATAATTGAGAAGATTGAGAAAATTAAAAACGGCTCACCTACTTTCACACACAAAAAGGAAATTCTCATTACTGGACAATAATGAAATATTTTCTGAAGATTTAACTTTAACTTTAATAAACCATCTAAGAATTAAGAACTCTATAGAAGAGTATGATAAAGAATCTGATTTTATAAAAAAATTTTAAAATTCAAATTTAATCTTGCTGTATTTTAAGCGACTGATTTTTCTTACTCCGTGTTGTCCTGACGCATAATCGCAGACTATAAGATTTGCTTCTGCGAGCTTACTAATTTGAGCAGAGATGTTTGCCTCCGTCATGTCTAATTTTCGTGCAATTCTGGAAACATCCATAGGTTGAATTCGAATTTCAGATAAGATTTTACGTCTGGTTCTGCTCGAAAGAGCTTTTACGATTAATTCAATTTGATCATCAGATTCAATCATTATAGAATGATCTTTGTCCGATAGCTCAACCCCTATTAATTCACTTTCAGTTATTTCCATATTTTTTTAACCCCATCTTGTTATAATATTATTGTTTCTTACGATCTTAATATATAAGTATGTGAATTTAAAGCTTTCTCATGATTCATTTGTAAATATTTTAATCTAATTAAATAAAAATGTTACAAATATTACAAATGATAGCAAAAATTGAGATTTTTCATTTCACTTTCTTCTTTATAATATTAAATAAATAAATGTTTATATAAAATACAATGCTCATGAGGAGGTTTTAGTGAAATCTTTAGATTATTTAAATCAAAAACTTAAAAAATTTTATCAATTAAATTATATTATCATAAATTTTCACATAAAAACCTTGATTTAAATTATTTTACACACAAAAAAAGTATTTATACGTTAATAAAAGGAGTGTTATTCTCTAACTTTTTATATTTCCGAGAAAATGAAGTTTATAGACTGCGAAACTAACAAATTAATTTTTTTTTTTTTCTCTCTATTTTAAATATAAAAATGAGATGATATCATTTATATACATAAAACACTTTTTGTTACATATAATATATGAATTTACATTTTTTACATTCTAGAAAATATCGAATAATAATTAAATACATAAAATTTATTGATAATATTGTGAAAATCTTATGGTTAAAAAAGAGAAAGGATTAAAAAAGCCTCAATTTGTTCTTACAATTAGGATTGATGAAGATCTTGATAATGTTATTGAAGAAATTAAGGAAAAACGGCGCACAACAAAAGCTAAGATCATTAAGAATTATTTACAAATGGCTAAATATGTATTAATTGATAATATTTCCTTAAAATCGCTGAACAATAACGATCTAATTATGTTAAAGAGAGAATTTTTCAAGAAAATACTAGAAGGAATGGATGAGATCAAGCAAATAGATTTAGGTAGTGAATTAGCGCGATTTATAAATGATATTGCGAGAATTGAAGATAAATTAGATGATATTGAGTATAAGTTAGATTTATGTGAACATTATGGGCTTTTTGAAAACTATTTAGATAAAGGAAACTACATATTATTCTCAAAAAAATTTGGGCCAAAGAAGTTTATAGAAGCCTTTGTGTGGCAGCTTATTACTCAGGGTGATCAAGGAGATTTTGATAAATCTTTCATTGATAGTGAAATAGACAGGAGTAAATCTATTAGAGGCAATTATGAGAAAAAGATTCAACCAGTACATAGAGATGGTTCTTATTTTGCTTTTGAGTTTGCAAAAATTCCTGAATCAGAGTAAATCCAAATAATCAAAAAAGAAATTCTATTTTATATTAGCCTTTCTCAATTATTTCCTTTAATCCTAAAAGGGGTACAATAATTTTATTAGGCCTATAGAGGATTTCATAAGTAATTTCGTGAAGTGTTCTCTCAATATAGAAATAATTTATCAATGTAATGTTAGGCTCTAAATCCTGTAAAATTTTTCGTATTAATTTATTTTCCCATTTATTAAGTAATGTGAGAACAGCTTCAAGAATTTTATTAATTGGTTTAACAGTCTTTCTGAAAAAGATACTATAGAGGATTTCCTCGGGTACTTCAAAACTACCTTTTCGAATAATCTTGCTCTCAATGAAAGCCAGAAATGTATTGAATTTAATATAGCTTAAGGCCCTCAAAAATGAAGCTAAATCTTTTTCAACGGGGAATTTTCTTTTCTTTTCTTCAATAGAAAGTTGAGGGTCTCCTTCAAAATCAATGAAATAGAAGTTATAGTGGTCGTTAGTTTTATTATATAAGATCTGTTCCATATGTAAATCTTGATGGACTGGTTGTATTCTAATGGTTGGTTCTTTAAATTCTGAGCGAAAATTTTCAATTATATCTTTAGTATCAATAAGGATGGAGCCTATTTTGGGTAAATTATAAATGGCACCTTCTGAATGTTGTGACATAATATTCTGTAATTCTGAAATCATCTCATTGAGTTTTTCGGTATAACTTTCTAAGTAATTTTTGCTGTCGACAATATCTATTGAATAATCTTTATCTTCAGGGAGGATTAAAAATTCATGCAAATTTTTAATATGATTCCCAATTTCATAAGAAACTTTTAAAGTTTCAACGCAATATTCTTCAATTAAGTTAGAAATTACTGTCTTATCTTGTAATCCCGAATAATCATCAAGCACTTCTTTAAAGACTTTTTTAACCATCTCATTAAGTTCATTCCAGTAAATTTCTCCCAAGTTTCCTATATTAGTGGCATTTTCTATTATTCCAATACTTTCCTTTTCGTGAAATTTTATAGTACCATATATTTTAGGAGCATTGGGATATTTTTTCTTAACTAATACAAAAAGTGTAGAAGGTTCTCGACTTTCAGAATAATCTTTATAAGATTTTAAAACATAAGAAGTAGGTTCTTCATCAGGATTCCGCTTATTTGTGATATTCAACAAGAATAACATATTAGTTGTATTTCCTTTTCCTAATCGCTTAAGTGAAAGATCATATCTATCAGGATATAAACTAGCTTCAATTAAATTCTGAACCTTTTTCATGTTGATTTCATCCTCAAACTGCTCAGTATAGAGAGTGAGGTCTAAAGAAAGAGAAGGAAACTTTTCGGAGAGTTCTTTATCAAAAAGCATCTTTTTCCAAAAGAACAAGCAAAATTCTGCTTCAACAAGATTTATATCAAGTACTTTTTGCTCGTTTTCAATTGTTATAGCAATTTTTTTACTGAAAGTATTATTAGTAATTCTTACAACGTTCTTTTTTATTTTTTCGCTCGATTCAAGAATATCTGTGATTTTTTTATAATAAACGAGGGGAAGGAAATATGATTTAGTATAATCAGATGTTTCAATTTTAATTACAGTTAAAAGTATTCTTTCTGAAATGATTTCAAAATATTCGAATGATACATTAAACTCTAAATTGGAGAGTGCTGACTTGTCTCCGAACCATCTTCTTGAGAGGAGCCATCCTTTAAATTCGTTTGAATTGAAAAGCCCTTCTATTATATCTTTATCAAGAAAAATTAACATAATTTCCAACTATTACATATTTAACTATATTTATTTAGTAATCTTTTACATGTAATTATATATTTTCTCCCATATAGATTTTTCTTTAGAATTGAAAAAACATTAAATCATAGCTATTTTTATATTATTTAAAAAAAAGGAGTATTCACTTATGATAGAAAAAACGATTAATTTTCCGATTGTCTTTCATTTTCACCAACCCGAGGGGAATTTCATGCACGTCATAGAGGACTGCTTTCAGAAGTCATATGGTCCATTAATTGATTCTATTTATGATGCTCCAGATGTGAAAGTCACACTTCACTTCTCTGGAAATTTACTAGAGTGGTTTATTGAAAATAAACCAGATTTCATTAAAAAAATTAAAGAAATGGCACAAAGAGGACAGATTGAAATAATTGGCGGTGGATATTACGAGCCAATCTTTGCAATTATCCCAACACGAGATAAAATCGCACAGATGAAAAAATTATCTGACCTTGTCAAAAACGAATTCGGTTTAAAAGTAAAAGGTGCTTGGTTGTCTGAAAGGGTATGGGAGCCAAATTATCCCTCTTTCTTGAATGAGGTGGGGCTAAAGTATATTATTGTCGATGATAATCATTTTAGATCATGTGGTTTAACTCAAGAAGAAACACTTTATTCATACATTACAGAAGATGAAGGTAAGACTTTAAGGGTTTTTCCAATTAACGAAACGATTAGATACCTTACTCCTTGGAAGCCTACTTATATGACTGTCGATTATTTAAGAAGTGTTGCCGATGAAAAAGGAGACCGTGTTGCTTTATTTATTTCTGATGCTGAGAAAATGGGAGTATGGGGTACCACGCATCAGATTTGTTATGTAGACTCTTTTGGCCATCAAGAAGGAGATGGCGGTAAACCATTTATCCCCTCATTTTTGGGTCAAATTGCTAATAATGATTGGATTAAATCGATCACACTTTCAGAATATATGAAAAAATATCCCGCAAGACAATTAGTTTATTTACCTACAGCTAGCTATGATAAGATGGAAGAATGGGTATTACCAACAAAAATCAGGGGTAAATTTAATAAAATTAGGAAAGAACTCAAGAGTAATCCTGAAAAGGAAGATGAATATCAATTTCTAAAAGGCGGTTTCTGGCGGTATTTCCTTGTAAAATATCCAGAATCTAATAACATGCATAAAAAAATGTTACATGTTAGAGAAAAATTGATAGAAATAGAAGAACGCTTAGAGGAAATACAAAATAAGTATTTAACTGCAAAACTTAAAACAACAATAGAGGAAACATGGGATGAGATTTATAAGGCACAATGCAATGATTGCTACTGGCATGGAATGTTTGGCGGAGTATATTTACAATTTTTAAGATTTTCCGTATATACACATTTAATAAATGCCGAGATGTTAATAGACGAAATGAAATCGTTAATTAAAGCTCAAGATACATCATCATATATGTCTATAATATCAAAAGATTTCAATAAAGACAGTAAGAACGATATATTAATTGAATCAAATCTCTTGAATTTATACATTAATCCTTCTGAAGGCGGAACTATATTTGAATTAGATTACAAGCCAAAATCCTATAATTTATTGAATACTTTAACACGTTGGAAAGAAGCTTATCATGAGAAAGAGAAAGTTCAAAAAGAAGATGTAATGATTGATAGATACAGGCGAAGTATGCTTAGGCTCAGATTTCTCCATGAGGATGTTACCCTTAATCAGCTCCATGCAGACCAATATTTCGAGTTTGGAGATTTTGTTGATGGTGATTTTACAGTTATTAAAGAAGAGATTGATGGAAAAGCAGCAATTATTAAACTTCAAAAAGAAGGAAGTATAAAAGATCCCGAATCTGAGGAGAGAATTTCTTGCGTTATTTCTAAGGAAATATGGCTAAAATATGATATCATCGAAATTTCTATAACAGGAACTTTTAAAGAGAGTCCTGAAAAAGAAGATATTCTTCAAAGGATACTTGAAAATCTTTATGTCGCTGTCGATATTCCATTTTTCTTTAATGGGGATACAACAAAATTCCTTTGGAACAGCACTCAAGTTGAATTTAAAGAGGATAAAGAAAAAGATTTACTTGAGCCATTTCAATACATCGGTTCTCATTTTAAAGCTTACGATGAGACATATGATTTAAATTTCGAAGTCAATATTTCTAGCAATATAAACGAGAATCAAATTAATAAATTTCCAATTATCGCATATGCATTTACTGATCAAGGATATAAAAAAATATATCAAGGACTCTGTTTAGTTCCTAAGTTTAAACTTGATAAAAATTTCGAGATTCAACTCAAATTTAAAATTAATTAAATTTCTCTCTTTATTAACTTTTACATTCTAGTAAATACTTCAGTTATTTTTGTCGAATATAACAATATTTAAATATATTAATGGCGTAATAATTAATTAACATCCTTAAAAAAAGAGGAAAGTGTTAAATATTAAGGGTTATAACGGTAAAGAAAAAAGGAATTCTTGGTCGTTTAATTCTGATTCTATAAAGGAAAACATCAAAAAAAACGAATTTGTAAACAATGTTCGTAAAAAGCTGATCCAAGATAAAATTAAACGAAATTTATCCAAATAATCCCCAATAATTTTTAGTCATCTATATTATAACTTAAATTGGTAATTAGCTTATCTTTCTTTTTCATTTTAGATTACAAATTTATTTTTAATAATTATCACCTTCATATTACATTTTTTTTTTAAATATAATGGAGAGAGAATAATTATAGTAAGTTGAGGTGCTTGCAAAATGGAAGCTATAAGAAAAGAATCAGACTGCAATTTGTTATATAAACATTCTCAAAAATTTGAAAAGTGTTTTAGTTGGAATGCATGTGATGATGTCTTAAGAGAATGCATTAATAGGAGTGAATTCGTTAAACAAGTAAGACATAAGTTAATGAAGAAGAAAAATAAAAGTAGATTCCAGGAATAAAAATTAAAAATTACTTAAACATCAAAGCCCCAGCGTCCTATAAGGGGGACGAATCTCACACCTGTAATATTTTTAACTTTAAAATCGTTTCCTATTTTTCTGATAACATATAAGGTTTGACTATACCCTTTTGAACCAGCAGGAATGCAAAGAATGCCAGGATCATTTAATTGTTCTTTTAAGGGAGGAGGTATTTTCGAAGGTGATGCTGATGTAAGTAAGATTTTATCATAAGGGGCCGCCTCTGGATATCCTAAAGTACCATCACTGTGAATAACAGTAACGCGATCGTCATATCCTGTGCTTTTTATACTATCTCGGGCTCTTTCTGCCAATTCTTCAATTCTCTCAATTGTATAGACATGACCTTGATTTTGAGAATCCTTCGGAGCGACTAATTCAGCACATAATGCTGCATGATAGCCTGAACCAGTACCTATTTCTAATACTTTATCTCCTCCTTTAAGTTCAAGATATTCACACATCATTGCGTTCATATGCGGGGCACTAATGGTCTGTTTCAAGCCGATTGATAAAGGAGAATCTATATAAGCCGAAGACTGTACTTTTTCTGGTAAAAATTTTTCTCTGGGAACGGTCAACATAGCTTTTATTACTTCGGACTTGTTTAAAATATTGCGTTTAATTAAATTGTTGACCAAATTTTTCCTTTTATCTTCAAAATTCATTATAATTTGTTAAATCTCTCTTTAAGTTTTCTTTTTTCCTCCAATGTTGCTTCATCGATAGTATTTCCACAACTTGGACAAGATAATAATTCAACTTCCTTCATTTCGCTATCGCAATTATAGCAAATTGTACTATCTCCTGTACTAGAACAATTAGGACACATATACAAGATTATTTTATTTAATTTTTCATCACATATATTACAAATTTTTATCCTATCGTTTTTCTTTTTTTTTTGCCTAGCCAAAATATAAAAACCTATTTTCTGTAAATATTTGTTTTATGTCTTAGAGATTATATAAATTTTATCTTTAGGATTAACCTTCTTTTTTAAGCGTATATTTATGGTAATAGGCGCATCCTCCTTCTTTCTTAGGACCTTTTCGATCTTTTCTCCTTTCAAGAACATTTTATTTATTTTCTCAATATGATATGAATCTTTTCCAATTATAATAATTTCTTTTCCAAGTTTTAATGGAATTTCAGTATTTTCTATTAAGACGTTTGCCGTCATACTACCTTCATGAAAAGATAAGATCTTCCCTATATAGGTTTTCTTATACGGAGAAATATTGCCGCCTTTATCTAGCTCTAATTCTTCAACCGTTGGTTTTTGAAAATAAAATCCTGTATGAAATCCCCGGTTATAAACTTTGGATAATCTTTTTAACCAATTTTTCACCTTTTCTTTCGTAAAATTATCATCGAAATAGCAATCGAGCGACTCTCGATAACATTCTGTGACTGTTTTTACATATAAAGGATCTTTCATGCGCCCTTCAATTTTAAATGAGTCAATTTTTGCTTCAACCAACTCTGGAATATATTCAATCATACAAAGATCTTTCGTATTCAAAAATAATTGGCCATCGTAAATCATTTCATGGTTCTCATCATCTATGACTTTCCATCTTCTTCGACAGGGTTGAATACAATTGCCACGATTAGCGGAAAACTCCTCTGAATCTGTAATTGTGGCAGAAAAATAACATCTACCACTAATAGACGTACACATTGAGCCATGAATAAAAATTTCAATTTTAGTCTTTTTTAAATGACTTTTAATATTCGCAATCTGTTTTAGGGATAATTCTCTTGCTAAAACTATTTGTTCAGCTCCTAGTTCTTCGTAAAACCTGGCAGCTTCAATATTTGACACATTTGCTTGTGTAGAGACATGAAAATTCATATCATTTTCTTTTGCGATTTTAATTGTAGCAAGATCATGGACAATAATAGCATCGATCTCAGCCTCTTTTGCATCTATTATTAAATTCTCTAAATCTTCTAATTCTGAATCATATACTAAAATATTGGTACAAAGGTATGAATTTTTCCTTGGCTTTTGATTATGGCAAAAATCAGCTATTCTTTTTAACTCCTCTCTCTTGAAATTATTTGCTTTGGCCCTCATATTATATTTTTCTACACCAAAATAGATGGCATCCGCTAATCCTTTTAAAACTTTTAAAGAATTCCAATCTTGAGCGGGAGCAAGCAATTCAGGGTGCTTTATTGTATTTTGTGCCATATTAGTATTATTTTTTAAAAGTTCGATTTAGTTCGAATATAATTATATAAATAAACCAACAGTATAAGTATGAATTAATTTTAATCTAAAAAAAATGATCTAAAATGGAAAAAACTAAAAGAATAATTCTGGTTTCAGTAGGAGTCGCATTACTGATAAGTGCTGCGTTCCTATTGATATTTATGACAAGAAAAACCAATAACGAACAATATCTTAACTCATTAGAAGAACAAGAAATTACAACGATTACTTTAAATAAAGGAGATATCGTGGTCATTAAAACAGATAAATTGGAAGATACAATTAGTATTGTGAAGATCTTAGACAAAAATGGAGATTTAGTAACATCCTCAACAAGCGAATTAGGTGAAAGTATTAGCATAATTTATACCGCCGAGAAATCTGGGGAATATAAAATTGTCGCAACTCTTGACAACCCCGATGATGAAGTTGATGGTGTTATAACGATTTCTATTCAACAATATAATATGTTATATCTACTTTTACTAGGAGCTCTATTCATTTTCGCTGCTATCTTAGTAATTTCATCTAGTCTATTAAGAGAACAATATATTATCCCTTCAGATGTTATTAAAACTAAGAAGAAGATTGGAGGTTTAATGCCTGAAAAAGAACCTGCACAAGAACCTGCTGGATTAAGTGAAGCAGAAATTAAAAAGAAATATAAAAGCCTTATCCAGCCAGTTGGTGATGATGTAATTAAATCATTCATAGGAAGAATATATAACGGTATTGCAAAGAGAGATGATATAATTGGAGGATATGCAATAGATTTAAAAAAGGATACACTTATTTGGGGCTTAGCAGAACAAAAAGGTAAAAAAGAAATAGAACTTACTAAACCTATTCCACTGAGCAATAATAGGGGATTATATTCGATTTTTGAAAAGATTATTAATCTCTATGGTGGAATTTTACCGGCAGAAATTGTTCTACGATTTCCAAATTACTTTATCAATGGTTTGGTACATAAACAGGTGCTCGTGTTAATTCTTTTAAAACCAGAAGTAGATTGGGGGATTTCAAGTACAATCTTTAAAAAGGAGGCATAATAGAAATGAAATTTAACAAAGATAAATGTATAAGTATAATTATAATAGCAATGATGATGTGTCCAATTCTCTTATCTCTGGTAGATATGTCATCTTCACCGATTGATGATATTGAAGAGCCTATTATTGAGGAGACCTGGCCACAATCAAGTAATGGAAATGATTTTGAAGCAAATGAATTCAACTTAAAGACGGAATGGACTCAATCATTTGGAACTATGGATGGTGTGGAATTACCATACGATAGAATAATTAAATCTCTTATAGGAGATTATGATGGTGATGGAAATGATGATTTTATATTTACCGATGGCAGACATTTATGGGTCGTGGATGTAAATGGGACCATAATTTATTATGGGGCAATCTTATACGAAGGAGCCTATTTTTTTGTTGATATGGCTATTGGAAATTTATCTGCATCTCCAGGAATTGAAATTGTAATTGTAGGAACAAATGCATATTTTACAGGAACAAATTTCTTCACAATATATAGTTATCCTAGTATTGATATTGTCACAGTTGATGGATACTTTAACCAGCTTGTAGTTGATGATATTGATCCAAATAATCCTTATGATGAAATTATAACAACCAATTACACAGCAGTCGATGCGCCATCGACTATTTATGTCTATAATGCTACTGGAGATTTACTCTGGCAATTTAACGATACTATTTATAACACTCAGCCATCGATTTATGGTATAGATGTAGGTCATGATTTGGATGGTGATGGAGAAGATGATGATCTTCTTGCATACTCTGCGGTAAATAGTGCATTTAGGAATCTGACTCTCTATGCCATCAATGGCACTGGAGATATAATCTATACATGGAGTTTAGGACCAGATATCAACGAAAATTTTGCAGGCTGTTACGCAATTGGAAACTTTAATGACACAATTGGGCCTAATGATTTTGATGAAGTATGTTTTGGAATTGCTAATTTAAATTCAACTCTAATGATCAACAATCCTGGAGATCCAAATATTAATGCTACACTTGGATGGAGTTATATTGCGACTCATCCTTATGAATCATTAGATGTAGGAGATAATTTGATTGATGGATCTGGAGATAGAGAGGATTTAATATTTGGTTATACTTCTGGTAATGATTATAGAATAGAGATTCGAAATGGAACTAATGGAAACATTAAAAATTGGTCTAAAACAGTACAAAATGTATTTTCAGGAGTTGGAGATTATGTAGTAGAGATTTCTGTAGGAGATTTAGATAATGATGGTCAAGATGATATCATTATTTGTGATGATTATGGATATATCTCTGTATATGAAGCAAAGGTGTTGCGTTGGAAAGAGTTTTTTGGCAGTGAGGTTACCATTGTAAATAATCACGATTTAATTGGAGATTTAAATAAAGAAATTATCATTCATCCATTTGGTCATCTAATGGTTCTGCATGAAAATGGAACTAAAATATTAGATTTTGGCAGTTCTGAAGTACTAAAATTACTCATGACTAACTTGGATTCAGATTCAAACGAAGAAATAATAGGTATTTTTAAAGATAATCGGATTATAGGTATTGATGACAATGGGACGAAACTATGGGAATATCTTCCAACAGTCCCCTTCTTAGCGTTTCTGCCAAATTACCTAATAAATGATATGGCAATTATGGATAAAGATAACGATGGAATTACCGATTACATCTATTTCGCAAGCGGCCAAATAAATCGCCCCTATGATTACATTCTTGATTTAACAACATTACAACCATCACTATTAGATAAAGATTTGATATCAGGGTCAACTGTTGCTATAGGAGATTTTGATATGGATAATTTTAAAGATGATTTTGTGGTTGGTGGTTATGGGTTAAAAGCATTCACCTATACCCTCTCTGTGCCTGCTACCTTATGGGAAGTCAGTTCTGTTGTAGGTTCAGATATAAATTATTTCTTTGATATTGCTATAGGAGAATTTAACGGAGATGGTCATGACGATGTTGTAAGTACTTTCTGGTCTCCAACTAATACTAATCTTTCCTTAATTGCTTATGATGGTTTAACAGGAGAAAAAATCTTTCAATATGATGATTTAAACAACACCAGAGGTAATATTAAAGTCGCAGACTTAGATGGAGATAATATTGACGAGGTGATCGTTGGTTATGATTACTTTACAATGGATGGAACTTTAACGGTTGTTAAAAAATCAGGATCAACCGGCCAAATGATGTGGAATAGAACATTTAATGGTGTTGTTAGAGATATTGAAGTAGGGTACTTTACAAATGATACTGATTTGGATATTGCAGCATTAGCATATCCAAGTGAATTTCGGATTTATAATGCGTCCAATGGAAATTTACTGGGTGAAAATGATACAAATCTCTCTAATAATTTTCATATAAATTTAGTTACTGGAAATATTAATAATGAGGATAACGATTTGGAGATTATTACGGGAGTAACTGGAAACAATTATTATTCCGTGGAGGTACATACCTTTAATTATTCACAGGCACTCTACCCTCAAATTTTTAATGATGTTGTTTATCATACCTTTCAAGAGGGTTATATTAACTATATAGAATCAGGAAATCTAACGGGTGGTCCAAGAGATAACATCATTTTTGGAACGAAAAAAGGAATAATATCATGTTTATCCCCTTTCGAGATTGAAGAATTAAAACATTACGATATCCAAGTACTCGTCCAGAATAACACATGTATAGCAGGAGAATATTTAGAGGTTAACTTTAAAGTCGAGATAGATGAACCAGATGCAGTTAAAAAAATTGATATGCAATTGCTAGAATGGGGAACTGGAAATAATGCTGGAATGTATCTATTTGAAGATGATCTTATTGATTTAAGGCTTGAACCCGGGATTTCAATGATTAAAGCATCCTTCTTGGTACCTATACAATTAAAAGGTAAATACTTTCTTACAGGCACTATTACTCTTGATAACTTTACTTCCAATGAATTCTTCGAAGATGGTACAAAAGAAAGTTTCATTTCTAAACCATTTGATATTCTTGGAAAATCTTTTTATACATACATCGATAATGTTGAAATTGAGAATAGAAATATCTATTATCTGCAAGAAGTAGAGTTGAATATTACGCTAAAAAATACTCAAACGATTGATGATGTAGTAGATTTAAATATATATGCATGTGTAGATAATAGGGCGATAAACCAAACAACCGAATCTATTAATATTAATGCTGGAGCAACGCGAATTTTAGAGAGAAGCATATACGTTCCATTTGAGCCACTAACTGATATGATTGCATTTAATGGAATGATATATGTTTCAATTAATGGCACTCAGGGAATGGACAGTCATATTACAATAATGGGTCTCTCAGATATTAATGGGTTAGATGTAGGTTACTATCTTAACAATGTTTCAATTTATAATTCGTCTGACCAAGAAATACTCAATATCCCTAAGAATAATCTCCTCAATGCCCCTATTCTGCAAATTAATCGATCTGCTTCTCAATTCATAGAAAATTTTTCATTAGAATTGTCTCTCTATAATGATTATAACTATATGATTGCTGTTGGAGCTATTATGTTAACATCAGATTTAACAGACACACCAACTTTATACAGTAATGATACCGGAAGTCCAATGGTTCAAATTAATTACGGAAGTAATTTCTCCGAGCATGATCCTAAAACAGAAGAAAAATTCTCTTTGAATATCTCTTTTGCACAAACTCAAGATGCGGGACTACATACAATGCTTCTTGTAGTCTTGGCTATTAATATTCATACTGTAAGATTTGAAGCGGTTACTTTTTTCATGCAATATAATTTAACAGGCGAACTAAATAATACATTTTACTTTACAGATGATCAATATATCTCTGATGCGATTGTTCAAACAGGACAAAATATTACAGCAGTTACAAATATCAATTTCACTTCCACGCCCGTCGCAGGTTCCAACTTAACTGCAGGAATTTCATTAACAGATGTATATAATGAATCTATAACATACAATGTCACTAAGGTGTATGCTATTGGAGATTTGACTAATCTTACTATTAATATGACAATAAACACTACTATGTTTGATAATTGTGTAGTTGGACTAGCGTTTGGAGTCTTAAATGAAAACTATAGCGGAATTATTGTCCCGTGGCGTACAGCCGCCATTCAAAATACTGTTATATATGTCATCACACCTGAACAAGAAGAGAATTTTCAAGCAGATACCAATAAACAAATTGAACTTGATTTAAAATATGGAAATGCTACAATCGAAGCGAATTTCACTAAGGATATTACCTTATTGGTTAATTCATTCGATGCATTTACCAATCCTACAACCAGCTATATTTCTGACTTAGGCTCCGAGCATTTAGAAACTATAGGGTTCTGGAAAATTACCCCTAATATAACTGTTACGGATAATGACCTAAACGATAATATTACCATAACAATTGAATATTTACCTGAATCTGTATTTGGTCAAAGAATTCTCGAGCAAAATCTTGATCTCTTTCATTTCAATAAAACTTCAGAAGCATGGGAGTTAGTAACAAATGCAGTTTTGAATACTGCTACAAATACACTTACAGCAACGATTTCTCACTTATCCGATTTTGCCATAGGAGGTCAAATAGTCTACGATGAACCGATTTTTGAAATCACATCAACATTTACGAATGACAAGACATATTCGGCTCAAATCAGTATTAGCTGGGCATCTACCTATGTGGAATGGGATACTTTCTGGGATCATTATTCAATTTATATTGATGATGAATTCGTAATGGATACGACTAGTAATTCAGAAACTATTGATCTCCCATCAGTTGAAATGCTCCATAATGTTGAAGTAGTCGCTCATGACGATTTTGGTAATACAGAATCGGATAGTATTTCTTTATGGCTTGATTTGGATACGGTTAGTATTAGTGGTACCACTAGTAATGGAGGTGATTTGCCTTCAACCGGATACCTAAAACTTAATTGGGTAGGTTCGGCTGATATCCTCTATTATAAAATTAAAGTCAAAGGTAAAATTGTTGAATCGTCTTATACGAAAACAGTTCGAGAGTTTGCATTCTCAGAATCAGGAATCTATG
>Ga0114925_10000353_pt1 | contig 19721 bp, 17 predicted proteins | sample SumtaG_2_FD_87287 | JGI IMG/M metagenome (GOLD analysis project Ga0114925, IMG submission 87287) | Deep subsurface microbial communities from Indian Ocean to uncover new lineages of life (NeLLi) - Sumatra_00607 metaG | ecosystem: Environmental > Aquatic > Marine > Oceanic > Sediment | place... | reverse complement strand
TGGGCAAGAAAATCAGTATTAAGGTACTGATGTGGACAAGCCACATTCAAGATTAAAAAGATTTTCTTGCCTGTTGGGCAAGAAAATCAGTATTAAGGTACTGATGTGGACAAGCTACATTCAAGATTAAAAAGATTTTCTTGCCTGTTGGGCAAGAAAATCAGTATTAAGGTACTGATGTGGACAAGCCACATTCAAGATTATCAGGGTTAAGGTACCGAAATAATTATTTTCAATTGCTAATTACCCCAGTGTATGATATAAAGTAAATGGAAAGGGGGAATATTATGCGTCCAGATGACATGCGCCCTGGTGACTTTGATCCTGATGACATATGTCCTGGTGACTTTCGACCTTATGACATTATTGTAAAAAAGAGAAATGGAAGCGGACATACACCCGAGGAAATACAGTATCTTATACATCATTATACGAAGGGCGATATTCCTGATTATCAGATTTCTGCCTGGCTTATGGCTTTATTTTTAAATGGCCTGAATGAGGATGAGACATTTTACCTTACGAAAGCAATGTTGGAATCCGGAAAAATTATAGACCTGAGTTTTATCGATAAGCCAAAGATTGATAAACATTCAACAGGCGGGGTAGGTGATAAAATATCCTTAATGCTTGCTCCGGCAGTCGCAGCATGCGGTGTTGTTGTTCCAATGACAAGCGGGCGGGGACTTGGATTTACAGGAGGTACCCTGGATAAACTGGAATCCATACCGGGCTACAATGTGAATCTTACTGAAGAGGAGTTTATTTCAATCCTGCAAAAAGTAGGTTTTGCAATGACTGGGCAGACAGAGAGTATCGCTCCGGCAGATAAAAAGCTGTATGCATTAAGGGATGTAACAGGAACCATCGAAAATATTTCACTGATTACTTCGAGTATCCTGAGCAAAAAACTTGCTGAAGGTGCAGATTCGATTATCATGGATATCAAGTTTGGCAGCGGTGCATTCATGAAAACAAAAGAGAAAGCCTTGCAGCTTGCACATACTCTTTCAGCGATTACAAAAAAGATGGGGAAAAAAGCTGTTTGTGTTTTAACAAGTATGGATGAGCCTTTAGGGAGGGCTGTTGGGAACAGCCTGGAGGTCATAGAATCAATTGAATGCATGAGAGGATCAGAATATAAAGATCTGATAGCGGTAACATCTATTCTTGGGGGGTATATGCTTCTTACAGGGGGGATAGTAAGTACAATACAGGAGGGTGAGATAAAGATCCGTGAAAAGTTGAAAAACGGTGAAGCATTTGATAGATTTATTAAATCTATAAAGGCCCAGGGAGGGGATGATGAATTAATTATGGATACTAACAAGTTTGAATCTGCACGTTACTCTATAGAAATTCTATCGCAGAAATCCGGATTTGTTAATATAATGAATACAGAATATATCGGGACTGCAGCAGTATATCTGGGTGCCGGGAGGTTCTCAAAGGAGGATTCCATCGATTACTCTGCCGGAATTATCATACATAAAAAGATAGGAGATTTTGTAAAAACAAAAGAAAAATTGGTTACCCTGTACTATAACAACGCAAAATATCTGAACCAGGCAATTGACCTGGTAGAAAAGGCCTATACTATAGAGGACGACAACAATTCACAGTTTCAATTAATTCATGAGGTAATTCAGTAGGAGATGATTCCATGCCGGATTTTATAGAGGAAATGATAAAAAATGCACCAAAATGGGTATTCAGGAAAATAGCGGAGGATGAACTGGAAGATTTTTCCAGGAAAATCGGATACAACCGGCTTATCAGTAAGATTCTCCTTTTAAAGGGGATAAAAAATGAGGAAGATCTGAAACACTATCTGTATGACGACATAAATTCTCTGAATAATCCTTTTCTATTTACCCAGATGCCCTCTGCAGTAAACAGGGTGAAAAAAGCACTTCATGAAAAAGAAAAAATACTTATTTTTGGTGATAGAGATGCCGACGGTGTTTTATCCACTGCAATGCTTTATAACATGTTCAAAAGATTTGATGCGGATGTATTTTATAAGGTGCCTGAAGGGGAGTGTGGGTATGGAATAAAGCAGAAGGATATTGATTTTGCAGTGGATAGAATGGTCAAACTTATCATCACTGTTGATACAGGAGTATCGAGTATATCCGAAATCGACTATGCGAATTCTCTTGGAATAGATACGATAATTATTGATCACCACGTACAGCCAGGTAACATACCGAATGTATATTCCATTCTCAATCCAAAAATGGAGTTTGAAACATACCCGTATAAACAACTGTCTGCCAGCGGGGTAGTACTAAAGTTTATTCATGCATTTATTCTTTCTCACACAAAGCACTTCAACAGAGTGTTTGTTCCCATTGTCGCTGATGGAGATACCGTAAAAGGAGCAAAAGTTAAAAACGGCATCATTGAAGAATATTTTCATTTTGAGGAGAGTATTAATTACCCTATTGAAAATAACAGCATGATTGTAAGAGACATTAAAAAGAAACTACCCGGCTATATTACAAGCTGGCTGGGAGAGAAAAAAATTGATCAGTTAAGCTTTATGTGCTCAGAACCTTATGATTCGATCAAGGAGTTTGCACATCTCTTTAGTAAGCTTTATTTAAGGAAACAGAAAAAGTGCACTGAATTTGTGCGATCTTTTATCGATCTGTCTGCAATATCAACAATTTCCGACATTATGCCCTTGATAGGAGAAAATCGAATAATTGTAAAGGAAGGTATAAGGCAGATAAAGAAAACAACAAACCTCGGTTTGAATGTATTGCTTGGTTATTGCAATTTACCTGGGCGGGATCTCACTGCAAAAGATATTGCATGGAATGTTTCCCCGTTAATAAATTCGGCAGGACGGATGGGCGATGCCCTTATAGCAGTAGATCTATTTACGGTAGATGATGTCAAGAAAGCAAATGATTTGTCCAAAACCCTTATTGAACTGAATGAGAAAAGAAAAGAAAAGGGAAAGAAGAATCTCAGCATTATTAATCCAATAATTGAGGATAAATATTATAAAGATCCTGCTATTGTGCTTGCTACTGACCATGCTGAACATGGTGTTAGCGGGATTATTGCCACCAAGATTGCACGGAAGTATTCCAAACCGGCGATTATCATTGTAAATGATGAAAATATTGGAATAGGATCCGGAAGAGGAAGTGGGAATTTCGATCTTGTTTCTATTATATCAAAGTGTGCGGATCTTCTTATAAAATATGGTGGGCACAAATCGGCAATTGGTTTTACCATTGAGATTAATAATATTGATATTTTCCGGAAAAGGGTTCATGAAATCGTACAGGATGAACTTGATGAATTTAAACATCAGGAAACCATTGAGATTGATGATATTATAGCCCCGGATGTTATTAATTTCCAGTTTCTCAGTGAGCTCAATATTTTTGAACCTACCGGCGCCGGGAATTCTGATCCCTATTTCTCCATAGTAAAAACTATGGTTATTAATCCGACCCCTATTGGAAAGGATAAGAATCATATTAGATTCTTAATACCAGCAAACAGAGGAACAATTCCAGTCATTGGTTGGGGTCTTGCGGATAAGGGATTACGAATTCTGCAAGAATGCCTACCAGTCGATATTGTTGTCTCAATTGAAGACAATTATTTCAGAGGAGAAAGATCGATTCAGCTGGTTCTTCATGATATAAGGTTATCATGAAAAAATACACAGGGGACTGACATTGAAATTGAAATATTTAATCTGTGGAATATTGTGCCTTTTTGCATTTATTTTATTCCCTCTTCCGTTACATCCAAAAACTTTTATTCAAGATCCCTTACAGAAGGATGAGGTGAAAAGGACCTTTGAGCGGTTTTTAACAAAAGAAAGAGCGTTTATACAGAGAGGATTGAATAATGCTTCTTTCTATCTGCCAATCATAGAAAGGATATTTGCACAGAAAAAGCTTCCCAGAGACCTTATTTATCTCCCTTTAATAGAGAGTGCCTTCTCAGTAAGAGCTTATTCAAAAGCTGGAGCTTCAGGATTATGGCAGTTTATGCCTGGTACTGCAAGGTTTTATCATTTAAAGATTGATTTCTGGGTCGATGAGAGGCGTGATCCTTTTAAATCAACCGAGAAAGCGGCAAAACATTTAAGAGACCTCCACAATTATTATAAAAACTGGGAGCTTACCCTTGCCGCATATAATGCCGGTATGGGGACTGTGAATTTTGCTATAAAAAATGGAAATACATCAGATTACTGGAAACTCTGTGCTATGAAATTTTTAAAGCGTGAAACAAGGGAGTATGTTCCACGTTTTTTGGCGGCTGCTCATATCGCAAAAGACCCTGCAAAGTATGGATTCTCTGTGAATAATTCTGCACATTTTCCTGAGTTTGAAATACTCATTGCAGAAAAACCGGTTGATTTAACAATATTGGGAAAAAGGACAGAAATCAAATTAAAAGAGCTCAGATTTTTGAACCCTGAATTAAAACTGCTGCTTACCCCTTTTGGAAGCAAATACAGCCTGCGTATCCCGAAGAATAAATATACTGAAGCAGTTGTTGTTTACAACGAACTCCCGAAAGATGAATTAACAGGGCTTAGGTGGTATACAGTGAGTACCGGTGAAACCCTTGGTGAAATTGCACAACAATATCGCACGAGAGTATCGCTATTAAAACAAATTAACAATATCAAGAACTACAAAAGAGTTTATGCCGGTAAGAAAATACTGATTCCTGTACATTCGAAGAATGCTGAGATCGAAGATGTAGTTATCTATATCCCCAAAAAAGGCTTTTATACGCAGGAAATTCAATATTTAGTACGAAAAGGGGATACAGTCTGGGATATTGCACAGCGGTTCAGGACAGATATCGAAACAATCTTTGCTGTTAACGGCTTATCCTTTGAATCGATTATTATGCCCGGAGATGAAATTATACTCTGGATTGATATCGCATTGCAGAGATAAGATGGCTTTATAGAGTTTCAAGATGAGATATGCTATTTTTATTGTAACTATTCAGGTATTAACTCAGGAATATATCTATATTACCAGGAATATATCTATATTACCAGGATACAGAGGAATAAAGTTATTTTTTTAGAATTTTACAGTTTTTTTATTGCTTTTTTCTCTGGATATTGTTATTAAATCAGGATATGTAATCATACAAGGATACCACTATGAAACTTGCGAAACGAATTAATATTGCGCCGTCTCTTACAATGGCAATGAGCACAAAAGCAAAGGAGATGAGAGCACAGGGAATTGATGTGATAAGTTTTGCAGCCGGTGAACCTGATTTTTTTACCCCCCAACATATTAAAGATGCAGGTATAAAGGCAATAAATGAGAATAAGACGTATTATACGCCAGTAAGCGGAATAATCGAACTTAAGGAAAAAGTATCCCAGAAATTAAAAAAGGAAAATGGACTTTCTTATAATACAGATGAAATTACCATAAATTCCGGTGCAAAACATTCTGTATTTAATGTGCTGGCTGTGCTTGTGGAAGAAGGTGATGAAGTGATACTTATATCCCCTTACTGGGTGAGTTATTCAGAAATGGTCCGTATTTTAGGCGGGAAAATTACCGTTCTGCCAACAACTGAAGAAACAGGGTTTAAAATTTCACCAGCAGACCTGAATAAGGTTATCAGCCGACGAACAAATGTACTTCTTCTTAATTCACCCAACAACCCGACCGGAGCTGTCTACAGCAGGGAAGAACTTTTTGCTCTTGCAGAATATCTTGAGGATAAAAACATAATAATTATATCAGATGAAATCTATGAAAAGATTGTGTATGACGATAATACTCATATTAGTATTGCCTCATACTCAGAAAAAGTTAAGGAAAAAACGGTTGTTATAAATGGCGTTTCTAAAGCCTTTTCAATGACCGGATGGAGGATTGGATATGCCGCAGGGCCAAAAGATATAATCGGAGCTGTTAATAAACTCCAGGGGCATACATCAGGGAATCCTTCATCAATTTCCCAGTGGGCAACTTTAGCTGCGCTGGAAAAGGATAACAGTTTCTTGAATGACTGGTTAGCTGAGTTTAAAAAACGGAAGGATTACATTGTTCGTGAACTGAATGGTATGGATGATATTTCCTGCAGGGACCCAGAAGGAGCTTTTTATGTTTTTCCCAATGTGAGCAGATTATTTGGAAAAACATTACATGAGTATCCAATAAATAATTCAGTGGATTTAGCTAATTACCTCCTTGAATATGGCAAAATTGCTGTTGTTCCTGGCAGGGCGTTTGGAGCTGAAAATTATATTAGATTTTCCTTTGCCACATCTATGGAGAATATAACCCGTGGAATAAAGAGATTTAAAGATAGTGTAACTGTTTAAATAATCAATTAAACTTTTACTGCCAAAAGGAAGCCACCTCCTTTGGAGGTGGTCTTTTACTCACACCCTGCTGCCGGGAATCCTGTTCATTTAAAGAATCCCTAATTTTTTAGCTATTTTTTTGGTAAATGGATTCACAAACAATGGATTCATAAACATCCGTATCAGGAAGTAAGGTATAGGAAGGCTTGATATATCTGCAAACTCGAGCTTGGACCCGTCGGGATCTTTAATGTATGCAAAAGTTGCCGATGTATTCATACCCATATTCTGTTTGTATGGTGGAACGATAATCTCGGCTCCCATTCTGGTTACACTTTCCAGGGTGGAATGGATATCTGATACGTCAAAACAGACTTCCATAAACCCAATGTCGCCCCATTTTCTTCCGTCGTAATTATGTTTTCCTTTATTGTCCTCTGCCTCTATAAGCTCTATCATCCCACCCTGCAAGAAATGTTTGAACTTACCCTGTGGTTTTTTGCTTCTTTTTAAAAGTGTTCGCTTAATTTTTTTTCCTATTCCAAACATCGCATCCCATTCAGAGCAGTTGCCTTCATATGTGAATACAACTTCATCATATCCGAGAATTCCGGAATAGAACTCGACCGATTCTTTTATATTTGAAACCCCTACAGCAACATATTCAACTCCGCCTATTTTTGGGTGCCCATTTCCATAGCCTACATTATTTCCGGGATATTCAAGAAGGATCCCGTATATCCTATCGATATCTCTGAATACTGCTGTGTTCCAGTTATAATCTTTCATCGGGGTGAAAAGATTTGATCTGGTAATGATTTTACCGTTGTACTTTTCAATAATATCCAGGGATTTTTCAATATTTTTAACTTTTAACCCATAAAAGAGAAACCCATTGTATGAGAAATCCACCTCTTCAGGTATGGGAATCGGAGTCTTTGATGTATATTGAAATATTTCAATACCTGCACCACCGTAAGGGTTTAAGGCGATAATGACATTCCTGATTTCATCCTGGTCAATAATGGGGATAACTCCGCTGCAGTTTCCTGAATGTTTACTGATCGGTACTGAAAAACCCAATGCATTATTGTAAAACTCAAATGACTTCTCTCTACTTTTTACGCCGATACCCACGTGCTGGAGTCCATTAATCATGACAGCCCCGTTATGAAACTAGATCTATTATATAAATTGGTCTGATAAAATATAAGAAAAATTTATCAGTGAAACAATAAATAAAGTCGAAAATAATGTATGGGCACTTAAATGATTGATATGCGGATCAGGGCCGCAGGGCTGATATTTATTGATAACGCTCTCCTCTTGGTTGAGCATGAAAAAGAGAACAAGACTTACTGGTTACTGCCTGGTGGGGGAATAAATCTTGGAGAAGATATAAAAAGGGCTCTCAAGAGAGAGTTGAAAGAAGAAATAAATCTTGATTGTACAGTAAAGAATTTATTATTCGTGGTTGAATCAATATGCTCCGGAGCTTATCATATTATACAGCCGACATACTATATAGAAGTGAAAAATTATAACAGCCTTAAGCTTGAAGTTGATAAAAGAGTAGCAGGATTTGGGGTTTTTAATACAGATGCTCTGAAAAGTATTATTATTCATCCTGATATAAAAAATGAATTGAAAGAGTATTTAAAAAATAAAAAATGCAGTAAAAAATATATTTATAAAAAATGGATAGATTAAAAGCTTTTATTTTCATTTTATTATTTATTACAGGGGTTTCTTACGGATTTTGCATTGATCAGGAAGAAAAGGCCTTTGCTTTTGACTGGCTAAACCTGGAATTAGAGATTTCTGGCACAGGTGATATTATCCCGTTGGACCATGGGAACGTATTTCAATGGCAATACGATGCGACTTTGAAGGCGCAGACAGATCTTTTAAAGAATTTCATAGCATCAATGGGTGTATTACGATTAGATGCATATAATTTCGCACGTGATATTCTGATGAGAGAACCTGAAAAAAATGAAATGATATATAATTATATGAAGAATATTAAGAAACAAACCATAAAATATACCGACCATAGAGTTATAATTAAAACCAGGCTCCCGCTTGTTGGTAAAAATGGATTAGTCCGTTTTCTCATTACTGCAGGAACAGATACAGGAACCTTTCCTTTGTATGATGAGTATATTTATTCAACCCCTTTTACAGGCCTTGTTATTGATGCAAGAGGACTTGGGATTATCCCCGCTATTGGTCCGCGGATTTTTGATGAAGCGCATCAGGCTATATATTCTATTGACCAGGTGGATAAAGAGTATTTTGAGAAATGGGGTGCTGTGCTATACACATACGATCCATACTATAAAGGATTTGAGGACAGAGTGGGTGAGAATCCATATAGAATTGTTGCCCTGGAAAATGATAAACTCATACCAACAGATATAGCAATTTCGGATGAAGATGCAAAAGTTCTTCTTCAAAATGATATATCAAAACAAAATCTCATAGAATGTAGAGTGATTATCATATTGGATACAGTGTTACAAAACGGATTTTGAAATATTTTTAACCTGAGATTTAACGAGTATAGCTGCCCCACTTTTTAGACAGGAAGTACATACTTTTGCATTTTTTACTTTCCCATCAATGATAATTCTCTTTTTAATAAGATTCGGCGCAAAGGTTCGGTTTTTGATACCGGTCACTTTTATACCAGCGCCTTTCTTCCTTCGTGCAAGACCCCGTTTTGCATAGGACCTTCCGAATACAGTACCTTTTCCGCATATTTCACATACTCGCGACATTTTACCCGGTCTCCATACTCATATTTTGTATCTTATGGAATATAAGAAACCGCTTGTTCTCCTGTCAAGTTAATTCTTGACAATGAGAATTAATTAAATTAGCTTGTTTTTAATATAAAGGGGAAGAAAAATGGAAATAAATTTAACTGAAACCGAAATATACATAATAAAGATCTGGGCAGATAATAATATCCATGGGGGACACTGGGGTGATGGCGATTTCATGGTTCCGGAAGAGAACATTATCCTGGAAAAAATTAATAATATTATAAATGGGGAATTGAATCTTACAGAAAAAGAAGCACAAATAATCCTTGTATGGAGTGAAAGCGCCCGCGGTATCTATACGATGGAGGAAGAAAGTGCGATTAAAAAAATAAAATCAGTTATTAAAGAGAATATTGGACACGAGAAATGAAAGAAATAATAGAGCGAACTGAGACTATTTTCAGCGAATTGGGGTATGACATCTTCGACAGTGAGCAGTCTGAAGATATGTATCAAGCTTCATTTGGAAAAGGCACTAAGTTTAACGGATCTTTTTTTATTGAGAATGATAGTAACTTTATTGAACTTGCATATACATACACATTTGATAATAATGAAGAAAGGTTTTTACGTGACCATCTCGAATCCATGCTGGATATCTGTTATGAATATGGATGCTATTTTAATGTATTGAAGGGGGAAGACGAGATACATTTTTCGGTATTCTCCAAATTATACTTTTCAGGTTTTAATGTTGAATCTTTAGGTGATACTCTTGAAGATTTTACTGCATGCAATCAGGAACTCACATTAATGTTTGAATTGGAAGAAGGAAATAATTGTTCAGACTCAGAGGATGCTGATAGTTACCATTCAGATTAATATTGATTTAATTAAATGTAAAAATTTGATTTTCTTCTGCTTTTGTTTTAGATTATAGATAGTGCAACCTTTATTGGAGTAAATTAATCTTGAAAAAGTCAATCATTTATTCTGAAGTATTCCTTAATAATCACAAACACTTTAATATATTCAATAATATATCCGAGTCCTTCGGCCATGAAGTTATAATTGTGCAAAGTTTGGATACAGCTATCCAGTATATGAAAGAAGGAGATATTGGCGCCTTTTTCTGTGACGAACACCTTTATACAAGTGATCTGGAGGAAAAAGTAACCCGTCTTAATGATATAGATGCAGGATTTTCAATCATCTTATTGATTCCAGCCCTTTCCAGGGATGCACGCCTGAATCAAAGGGTCGATAACATATTAATTCTTTCGCTTCCTCATACGTTCTTCGAAACGTCAGTTTTTTCTGTCTGTAAATATATCTGGAACAAAGAGAAATTGAAAAGCGTTTCCGGAATCGCAAGTCCCGACTTTATTAAAAAGCTGCTCAGTGATTCAGCACATGCAATAAATAATATATTAACAGGAATAAGGGGGTATGCAGAACTTGCTCAATTGAATCCGGATGATAAAAGATTAATAGAGGATTCCTTTCAAGTGATAATTGACTCCTCTTATAGAATTCAGAGTGAAATAAAAAACCTTAGAGCATTTGCCCGTGTTGAAAAACCCCAATTTGAGAGGTTAAATATAATCGATATTATAAATGAGTCCATTGATCATGCTAAGAATCAAATTAATGCAAAAGGTATTGAACTTGTTAAGAATATTGAAAAGGGATGTATATTGAATGGAGATTATGAACAGCTCATTCAGGTATTTTTCAATTTATTAAATGATGTGATACATAATATAAATGAAAATGGCACCGCAGTTTTTTTTCTTTCCAGCACTGACACTCAGGCAGAAATTAAAATTATGGGGGAAGATTACAACATTGATGAGGCTGATTTCAGGTCACTTGAAAGGATATTTACTTTTGATGAACCTGTTTTAAAAGTTGACAGTAAAGAAGGAAAGATCGAAAAAAGAAACGTGTTATCAATTTGTAACCGGATCATTCGCAATCATAAAGGAAATATTTTGGTTCAAATAGAAGATAAAAAGAAACTCATATATACTGTTACAATACCCATAACAAAAAGTACTCCTGTATCCCCTGAAGAAGAAATGGAATTAGTGGAACGCACAAAACACGCGTATAAGCATATCGAAAATATTGATATGGACATCTTAGTCGTTGATGACGAAGCGTATGTCAGGAATACTATTTACTACTTCTTTGACAAAAAAGGGTGCAGGGTTACACTGGCAGAAGATGGTGAATTTGGACTGAATATAGCGAAGAAAAAGCCTTTTGACCTGATTTTCATGGATTATCTTATGCCCAAGATGGGAGGAGTTGAAGCGGCAAGAAAAATTCTTGAAAACAACAGTGAAGTAAAGATCGTTTTTATCACAGGAAGAGATACACTGGATGAGGATGAGTTGTATAAGTCAGGTGTATATGCATGTATTAAAAAACCATTTGAAATGAACGATCTTTATGAAATTGCTAAAAAAGTTTTACTTGAGAAAGGGATAATCGAATAAGAAAAAACGTCTCTTTCAATATCTATTTTAAACATCATTGTCCATACGTGTGATATGGGATTGGTTATTAAGGAGGCCAGGTTAACAATAAAAGGCAATATCCATGCTTGAAAATATTAAATTTCTCGGCCATGCTGCATTTAAAATAAAAGGAAGCAGAATAATATATACAGATCCATACAATATTGAGGATGATGAAACCGCAGATATTATTCTGGTAACTCACAGCCACTACGATCATCTTTCACTTGATGATATAAAAAAGATCTGTGGCGAAAATACAACAATTGTAGCAAGTAATGACTGTATAGAACCTTTAAAAGGTTTTCCAGGTCATATTATCGGACTTGCCCCTTATGAGAATGCAGATGTTAGCAGTGTCCATATTGATGCATTGCCCGCATATAATATCAATAAGGAATTTCATCCAAAATCAAACAACTGGAATGGGTACTTATTTGATTTAGATGGTTTGCGGTATTACCACCCTGGAGATACCGACAAAATTCCTGAAATGAACGGTATTAAAGCTGATATTGTATTTATGCCTGTCGGTGGCACTTATACAATGGACTGGAAAGAAGCAGCCGCCGCTATTTCTCTTATAAATCCAAAGAAGGCTATACCCATGCATTACGGTTCTATTGTGGGTTCTGAACGCGACGCAGAAGAGTTCGTAAAAATGGTGGGTGAAAAAGGAGTAATACTCCATAGATAGCCTGCAGAGTAAGCCTATCGCAAAATAATACTTCTTTCAAGATACTAAATCCTTACCTCAGGCTTCTGAACTTTTTTCATAATCTTCATCCTTTTATCATTTAAAAATGGGATTTTTAAGTTATAATAACAAATAGGGCAAAAATGCCCTATTTGTGGAAAAAATTCCTAATAATATTCATACTCAATCAAATGTAATAATGTTTCATAAAAACCAATCTTGTAACTATGAAAATAAAAGAAATTGGAAATATTGATATTGAGAATATTATGGCATATTTCTTGCTATCATAATAATGGAGGTTCTTATGTTTAAAAAGCTGTGTATAAGAAATAAAATTATGATTTCTGTTGTTCTGTTACTATTTCTAAGCTCAGGTTCCATTCTGCTGCTCATAGATCGTATTGAGAAAGAAATCTACAGTTCAAATGCCGATTCCACCCAGCTATTTTCCTATAATTATTTTGCCGGTATGATCTTAACAGGCGATATACACAGCAGTTTTTTACTTAATAAAGATTATCCATTGGTTGGAAAAGATAATAATGATTCGAATCTGATTATTGCGGTGCATAAACTGAAAACACAGGTGTTAATCGTTTTTGGACTGTCAATTATTCTCGGTATCTTCCTCTCTATAGGTATATCCCGCAGTATATCAAGGCCAATTATGCAGCTCGTACATGCTTCGAAAAACCTTACAAATGGAAAGATGGGAAAAAGCTTTTTATTGCCGAATTGCGCTGAACTGCAGGTTCTTACGGATTCATTTAAGATGATGCAGGAAGGCTTTTTAGAACATGAGGAAGAAAAGAGCCGTCTTGAAAGTGTAGAAATTACAAAAAATCTTGCTGCCGGTATAGCACATGAGATTAAAAATCCAATAAATACTGTCGGGCTTATTGCAGATTACCTGCAGACAAATCTGAGTCCGGATAATCCTGAAAAGCGGTATGAATTTTATAAACTATCTGAAAATATGAAAAATGAACTGAAAAGAATCAACCGGATTGTTGAAGGTTTCTTAAAGCTTACCAAGCCGGATATTTACCATTTTAAAAAGGTAAACATTAATTCAATCATTCAATACAATGTTTCAATTCTTGAACCTGAGGCAATTAAGCACGGGATAAAAATACATTTACAATTTTATTCCATGCTTCCGGGTATAAAAGCTGATAGAGACATGCTTAACCAGGTATTCTCTAACCTGATCTTGAATGCAATTGAAGCGATGCCGCGGGGAGGTGATATTACCATTACTACTGAACCAAAAGAAGGTAACGTAGAAATACTGGTATCTGACAATGGAATTGGTATAAAGCAGGAAAATATACGTAAAATTTTCAGCCCGTATTATTCGACAAAGAAAAATGGGTTCGGATTGGGACTGTCGCTCATTCACAATATTATCCATAAACATCATGGAAAGATAACGGCACACAGTGAAAGAGGTATGGGAACCGATTTTATCATTCTATTACCGGCGGATTTCTCAGATGAATAAAAAAATCTTAGTTGTAGATGATGAAGAGATACAGACAAATATAATTGCAGATATCCTTGAAAAAGAATCGTACATTGTAAAGAAGGCGTATTCGGCCGAAGAAGCTATTAAAATGATATCAAAAACTGATTTCAGCGTACTTCTTGTTGATTTAATGATGCCTGGAATGGGTGGGATGGGGTTATTGAAGACTGTAAAAGAAAAAAATATTGGTGCAAATCTGATTATCATGACCGCATACGGTACTATTGAGACTGCTGTAACGGCAATGAAGGATGGGGCGTTTGATTATATTACCAAACCATTCAGTACTGATGAGCTCCTCATTAATATTGAGAAGGCAGTCAGGGCTTATAATTTATATAAGCAGAATGTTCATTTAAAAGAAGAGCTTGAATATATCTATGAAGAAAAAAAACTTGTTGGGTCTAGTAAAGCAGTAAAAACCATTTATGAGCTCATAAAAAAGGTATCTGCAAATGATACGGCAAATGTTCTTATTACCGGAGAAAGCGGTACAGGAAAAGAATTAGTTTCACGGGAGATCCACGCACAAAGCCCAAGGGCGGACATGCCATTTATTCCTGTAAATTGTTGCGCAATACCGGAAACCCTTCTGGAAAGCGAGCTTTTTGGATATGAAAAGGGGGCGTTCACTGGTGCAGTTTCAGATAGAGATGGTAAATTTAAAAAGGCAAATTATGGAACAATTTTTCTTGATGAAATTGGTGACATGCCGTTAAGTATGCAGGTGAAATTGTTACGGGTAATTCAGGATAAGGACATTACACCCGTTGGCGGGGATGAACCTATTAATGTGGATGTACGTATAATCTCAGCAACGAATAAAGATATTGATGATATGGTCCAAAAAGGTGAGTTCAGGGATGATCTTTACTATAGATTAAATGTAGTTCCAATTTATATCTCTCCTCTCAGAGAGAGGAGAGAGGATATACCAATCCTTGTGGAGTACATCATCAGGAAACTGAACAAAAAAATAAAGAAAAATGTTCCATCTCTGGCTGATGATATTCTCAGCAGGTTAAAGTTGTACAGCTATCCGGGGAATATCAGAGAGCTTGAAAATATGCTTGAAAGGGCATTTATACTGGCCGGTGATGATAACGTAAGGATTGAGCATTTTCCGATGTTAGTTCCAAAAAAGGACGAAAAAGATAAGGTTCTTCAGGGGAGCACATTAAAGGATATTTCAAGAGAAGCGAGAAACCATGCAGAGGGTGATGCAATTAAAAGGACGCTTATTGAGACAAACTGGAACAGGGTTAAAGCGGCAAAGTTGTTGGATATCGATTATAAAACCCTGAGAAGAAAGATGAAAGAGCTTGATATCTATCCACACTATGAAGAAAGGAGTAAGCCATGAGCAAAGAAAGTTCATATAAAAATGCTATTCAGATATACTTAAAACAGATAGAAAACATTCCTGTAATGAAGCGTAAGGAAGAGGAGATTTGTGCCAGAAAGGCTGCCAAAGGTGATCAAAAAGAGAAAGAAAGGCTTATTGTATCGAACCTGAGATTCGTAGTGAGTGTTGCAGTGAAGTATCAGAACCTTGGATTACCCCTTATGGATTTAATTAATGAAGGAAATATGGGCCTTATTCGGGCAGTAGAAAAGTTCGACATAGAAAGAGGCTACAAGTTCATCTCATATGCACGCTGGTGGATACGTCATTTTATTCTGAAAGCTATTTTTGAGCAGTCTACATCGATAAAATTACCTCTAAAATATGCATCCCAGCTTTCAAAAAATGGTGGCTCAGATGAATCAGAAGCCGTTCAGAAGCTCAAACAGATATATAGGCCTGTGTCACTTGATCAAAAATTATCTGAAGATAATAACTCTGATACCATTCTGGACCTGATAGACGGTAGCGATTATAACCTTCCTGACAATGTTGTAATCGAGAATAACTTAAAAGAGATAATAACAGAGGTTATGTTTAAGCTGAAACCTATTGAAAGGGATGTAATAAGCAGGCATTTCGGGTTGAATGGAAAGCCGCCGCTTACCCTGAAGGAGATTGGTGAAAAATATCATTTAACGAAAGAAAGAATAAGACAGATCGAACATACTGCACTGGATAAATTAAAATACCCGATGAAAAAAAGAAAAATCCTGGATTTTGTAGAGTAAGCATCAATTCTTACATTATCCTTACAATACTGGAAGAGTTTTATTACATTAACAATTGATTAAGAATCAAGCCATTATTTTCTCAGGTGGGGATTTGTTCATTTGAAGAGTAGTTATGACGATTTCCGTTTAACCCTTACTCACGAAAAACAGGATGCTGTCCGGGTTGCAAAAGGAAAAGGCGCTGTCGCCTCTGTATCAAAACAGGCAACGGAACTCGGGATTAAAGTTCTTAAGGATGGCGGCAATGCATTTGATGCAGCATTTACAGTAGCTTTTGCACTTGCAATCTATCATCCCCAGGCCGGTAATATTGGAGGCGGGGGGTATGTGATTTTTAAAGAACAAAAGACAAAGATTCCTGGCTGCATTAATTACAGGGAAATGTCACCGTCCGGTGCCATGAAAGAATCCTACCTTACCGAAAAAGGGCTGGCAAATCCTGACGCAACTGCATTTGGCCCAAAGTCCGTATGTATTCCCGGGACAGTAAAGGCTTTCTTTACACTTCAAAAGAGTTATGGGGTTTTAAAGGCAAAGGATTTGTTGGTATACCTCTCAAAGCTTGCAAATGAAGGCTGTCGGATTACGAACTATCAGGCCCAGTGTCTTAACCGTCTCAAACAGAAACTGTCATTCTCACCGGAATCAAAAAAAATTTATGGCATGAAAGACCGGTTATTTCAAAATGGAGATAACCTCTCGAATCCAGACCTGGCAAAGACCTTTCTCATTCTTGCCCGGGAAGGTGAAAAATCGTTTTATGAAGGGAAAATTGCAGAACAGATTGAACAGGACCTGACAGAAAATGGAGGGTATGTCACAGTTTATGATTTAAAGAAATACACGATAAAAGAGGTAAAGCCCATATTCACCGAGTTTAAAGGAAAAGTCATCTGGTCTGTTCCTCCTGAGGGAGGCGGTGCAATCCTGATTGAGATAATGAATATCCTTAACAGGGATGTATTTTTCCGGATAAAGCCTTTCACCCCTGATTTTTTTCACTATCTGTCCCAGTCCTTTAAAATGGCATCTATAGACAGGTTTTTTTATTTAGGTGATATAGCTTTAAAAAATAATGCTGCGTATAAAAATATATTCAAGAAAAAATACACTTACCGTCTTTTTTCATATATTGACAAAGAAAAGGACGTAAAAACAGAAGTTCTTGAATCCCTCATGCATCCGGAAGAAAAAAATATTAATGTATATGATGCAAAACTGTCCGGAAATGAAACAACTCATTTCTCGATAATCGATAATGAAGGGAATGCAGTTTCAAACTCTTATACATTAAACCTTAGATACGGATCAAAATGGAGTGTAAATGGTGCGGGCTTTCTTCTAAACGGAAGTATTGATGCCTTTTCCTTTTTCCCTGGTAAGCCGAATTATTTTGGTGTAATCGGGAATAAACCAAACTTATTTGCACAGAATAAGAGACCTGCGAGCAATATGTCTCCGGTTCTTATAACAGACGGCAGTAACGTAGATCTTGTAATCGGTACTCCGGGCGGGCCTTCAATTCAATCATCCCTTGCCATGATACTCTTGTTGATTATAGGGAATAATACAGATCCGCCGGATGCAGTACAGAATGGCCGGATACATCATCAGGCATGGCCGGATATACTGTATAAAGAGATAGATGGTTTGCCGGATGATATTATTAAAGCACTCTCTCGCAAAGGGTATACTATACAGGATAAAAATGAACCAATTGGAGACATCAATGGTATTTTTAGATCAGGAGATGAATATACGGCAGTGAGTGATTATAGAAGAGAAGGCTATGCGCTTTCCTGCCTTTGACGATGAACTTTTTGAAAAAGTGAGTACTAATATCTTTATTTTTATTGACATATTCTCTTTTAATATCCTATATTATCTCTATATTCCGGGCGGTTAGCTCAGCTGGTTAGAGTACCTGCTTGACATGCAGGGGGTCACTGGTTCAAGTCCAGTACCGCCCAGATAAATTACTGGCTCATAATGAATCAAAAAGCCGCTTTTTATAAGCGGCTTTTTTATTGAAATTTTGGCTAAATTGTGCCATATTTATATCGATAGAAGTTTTACAACTTTATGGTTTCCGGTATCAATTAATCCATACTAAAAGATGCTGGGAAAGTGATAATAAAATACAAAACACAAAAGGATATAAGTTAGAAATGAAATTCTTCAAAGGATTTAAAAGTATTATTCTTTTATTATTCAGCTTAGTCATGCTGTCAAATTGCAGTACATTGGTTTACAAATATTCAGATTATTTTATTGAAGATTCTTCAATACAAACTGATAGAATTAGAGAAGCACAATCTTCGATAGACACCAGCAAATTAACTGCAGATGAAAAGAATACCATTTTCATCTATCGAAAATATAATAAAGCAGTCGTTAATATAACTACTCTAACCCAAAGATATAATATTTTTATGCAACCTTATCCGCAAGAAGGATCTGGATCAGGTTCAATAATACGTAAGGATGGAGTGGTCCTGACAAATTATCATGTAATCAAGGATGCTGATTTCTTAAAAATTACTCTTTATGATGGTGATAGTTATGATGTTGAGATAATGGGATTTGACCAGGAAAATGATATTGCGGTTTTAAAATTTGATCCAAAAGAAAAGACCCTAATTACTATTGAGTTAGGAACATCGCAGAATTTAGTAGTTGGGCAAAAGGTGATTGCGTTAGGTAATCCTTTTGGTTTGGACAGAACTCTTACAACTGGAGTTATATCCGGGCTTAATCGGCCTTTAAAAACAGAATATGGGTTTATAATAAGAGATCTTATTCAATTGGATGCATCCATTAATCCTGGGAACTCTGGTGGGCCATTACTGAATTCAGAAGGAAAATTAATTGGGGTAAATGCTTTAATAATCTCACCTTCAGGTGGATCTGTGGGTATAGGTTTCGCTATACCAGTAGATACGGCTAGAAGAGTAATCCCGGAACTTATTCAAAATGGTAAAGTAGCAAGAGGTTGGATCAATATCAAACCTGTACCACTTTATCCAATATTAAAATTAAAGGCCAATATAACGACGAAAACAGGAATACTGGTATCTGAGGTTGAGTCAGGAAGTAATGCCGAAATAGCAGGTTTGAAAGGAGGAGATCCAGATAACTCTATACTCATAAGAGGACAACAGGTATATTTGGGTGGCGACATAATCCTAAGAATAAATAATATATCAGTATCAACAATAGCTGATTATTTGAGTATTCTTGAACCAACAAAACCCGGCGATGTAGTTACACTCTTAATACTACGAACTGGAAACGAGACTGAAAATTCAATAAAGCTTAATAAGAGACCTGATGAATTTCCATGGTAATTCTTGCTTTCAAACTTTTTCTCATTCCCTACAAAATATTTCTCTAATACGAAAATACGATTTTGATACGTGGTACAACCACTTGTGCCTGTTACAGGCAACGGGTTGCCCATACATTAATGGTTAGATTTTTTTAGATTATCGTGAATTAATTGTAATGATCATAATATACAAGACAAAAATGATTTAATAAAATTCTGGATTAATGATCTGTAGGGGCATGCCCATGTGCCTGCCCATGTGCCTGCCCTAAAGCGTATTTTCATAAGTATCTTGTTACTGTAAAGCAGCAGGTTCGGCTAATAATATATTTTTATCTATTGACAATGAAAATTGTTTATAGTATTAATGTTTTGTAAAAGGTAAATCGGTTTTTTTAG
>Ga0114925_10000352_pt1 | contig 19749 bp, 13 predicted proteins | sample SumtaG_2_FD_87287 | JGI IMG/M metagenome (GOLD analysis project Ga0114925, IMG submission 87287) | Deep subsurface microbial communities from Indian Ocean to uncover new lineages of life (NeLLi) - Sumatra_00607 metaG | ecosystem: Environmental > Aquatic > Marine > Oceanic > Sediment | place... | reverse complement strand
TCGGAGAGCATGTCTATCCATGCCGAACTCATGAGAGGGCTTTCGAATCTAAAGCGGCGCACCGCGGGAGTGGTGGGAACGGGCTGAGGGAGAATATGCTGCACAGCGCCTATGTCATACCAGCCGGGATAGCGTGGCCGGCCATAAATATCTTCTGCTGCGCCCAGGATTTCTCCCATATCAATTGCCGGAGAACCTGCAGCTGGATCGAAATCTGTAAGTAGGGGGTCAACATAACGAGAATTTGCATCCTGACCTGTCCGTTGCCAATCTGAGAGTTCAGAGAATGACTCAACTGTGTCGCTATTATAGGCAAAAACCCCAATACCACCCCAATAGAGATTATGATCAAAGTCCATGGCTCTATCCGGCACGGCAAGGGATATCACATACTGATCGCCAGCGGCAATTATAATACAGTTCCTCAAGGAGATTCCGGTCCCGGAGTTGATTATGACCGGGGCCTGTGACGCGCCCCCCAGAATCGTCAGAGATAGAAGTTCTAAGCCATCGGGATTTGTAGCCACTACGGAATCAGTCACGCCACATGTAATGGCCCTACAGCCCCGACAACCACTCCCCACGAGAAGGGATTCTCCCACAGTACATGCGGAAAGAATCACCCAGTCTCCTGTAACTTCCATGTCGCCTGTAGTTGTGATATGCTCAATATATGCATAATCGGTGGCTGTACAAGAGGACACTTCAACCGCACCGGCATCCCCTGTCTTGGTCCCATGGCGGTCTCCCAAGATCCGGACATCACTGAGACCCGAAAGATCCAAGGCTTCGCCAGAGTAGTCCCCGGCGCCTATGATGATCGTATCCCCATTCGAAATCTCTCCGAGAGCGTAGGTGATCGTCAACCATGCATCACCCTTAGACAGACCCCCGTTTCCATCGTTGCCGGTTTTCCGTACGAAATACGTCATCCTGTAACCCTCAGCGTATAACTCTTTAGCTCGGGCGACGCGCCTCCAGTACCTCGGAGGATGGATTTAAAAAGCAGAGAGTCAAACTTCCCTGCACACGTCATATAAGCTATATCGTAAAACTCACTTGTGTCCATTTCCATGATGCCATCGATTGTATCGACGGCTTCGCCTTGGTGAATAAGGCGAGTGTTCCCCGCGAATTGCCCCACATTATTGGACAGCACAGCATAGTAGCCATCAGTCTGCTGGATCACGGCAAATTTGGAATGATCAAACTTATGTACACAATACTTAAGATAGTCCTCGCTCACCTGAGTTGCAGGCTCTCTCCATGCAAAAATAGTTAGATAGTCCGGCAGAACTATGCGCTTCATCGGCTGAAGCGACATAAAGATACTCTGGATGAAGCTGAGCGTGATTCCCTCTCTGGAAATGTCCGCACCGGTGTCGATCTCCAATACATGCATGCCTACGTCAGGCCCACCTTCAATAGTTTTGCATATCATCTTGAGTTCTTTGCGAAGGTCCAAGGTAATCTTAAGAGTATACCAGCCTGTTCCAGCCCCCACGGTCCTGATGTCTATCTTGACAAGTTCTTCCGCTGCACGCTGGGTTTCGGAATGCCTACCCCGAACGACTCCATTTTCGTCGTAGTTGATAAGTGTAACTTCAGACATACGCCCGAAGCCTTCATGAACCCACCAATAAATCTTTATGATGGGTTCGATCACATCAGAAAGCTTGGAACGTTGAGAGACGTTTCGGTCATAGTAGAAAGATGTCTCCAGAGTGTAGTATGGTTCCATCCTTCTATAAGAATAGGTGTACTGGACAGGCAAAAAGTCCTCACCCAAGATATTTATTCTTCCAGCGTTCTGAACAACTTCGGCACTCCAACGATCGGGGACTCCGTAGTTCACAATATAGTCATCGGGCTCAGTAAAGAAACTTCCCTCTTCAGATGGATCTGCGCCCCATGAACGAAGATTACGCACAGAACTGTGTACAACCCGAGCTTGCTCTGTGCCATAGATCACCATACGTCCATCGACTATGATTCCTTGGCCTACGATATCATCCTTGTATTTCAGATGCTGCTCGCGGAAGAGGAAACAATCCTTCCCCGGATGGAGCATGATATTGCTCGGGATTGGATGCCTGGTGAGGTTATATGTATCTTTGAATTCAAAGATTTTAAGAAACCTTATGTTGCCCCATTTTCCAAAGCTCTTCGCGCGCTCAGGAAAGCCATTGAGGGTCTCTTCGGGCGCGATGAAGTTGGCAAAATCCAGATATACGGGCTCTGGGCGCCCTTCGGTAGTTGGCGTTAAAGCGTGCCAATTGGGCGTCCAAGAACTCCAGTCCGTGAGGCCGGAGAGCGTCGAGAAATCTCGGAGCGTAGAAGAAAGAACGTATCCTCCACTGGCATCGTGACTCCACACCAGGCCTTCGCTCCCATGGAGATACGGATCTACACCGTCCACTGTGTAGTATCCTTCTGGATACAACGAGCCACTAACATAGGGGTCCACTGCTACAAAATATTCTATGGAGGTCCCCGGGGCCACCACTTCTTCAACAACAAGATCCACAGCTACCGCGGTCGCATCTTTAGAGAGACCTGGCGCAAGAGGGAGGGACATAGAATAGAACTCACCCACAAGCTTATTTGTTGAGAGATAAAACACTATGGATCGGAAGCCGAACTCGTAGAGATACCGGTCTCCGAGCAGCTCGTCATGTGTTGGCCTCTTCACTGTGACGCGCATCACTTCTGTGGAGATAGTAGAAAAAGAAAACGCATTGGTATGAGCAAGCTTATCGGCCACCACAGTGCGCCATATACCTTTGTCCCGATATTCCAAGGTACAGATTCCAAGCGTGAGGGAATCGACGTACGCGCCATTTACTTCGCGCGAGCTGCCATCCTTAGAGAGAGGGATCTCCACGGACATGGAGAGTGGTCCGCTTTCATGAAGAAGAGCATGGACCTTCCAATACGAGCTACTCCCGTCAAAAATATTTCCAAAAAAGGAGCCAGGAGCAAGGGTATGTTTCAGTATGGGCTTCGAAAAATGCAAGCCGGAGGGACTCGTTGTCGAGGCTAGAAAATTGAGATTCGCTGTCTTTGCAATGCCAGTCTGTAACGATATCTTTCCCGTAGAGAGATCAGGCATCACGGTCGATCTTTCCCCATCGATGAGATCCAAAGATGCAAATGCATCTCCTATGACATAGTTATAACCATCTTGATAAAATTTTGTCGCATCGATATCATGAACAAGCCCGGTGATCTGATTCGAAATACGCCTTAGTTCAACATATGTGGCGCTGAAGTTTCTGAGGAGTCTCAAGCTCTGATCTATAGCCTCTGTGGAGAACGTATCTATATCAAGTTTTGCAGCTTGAATATTCTCATTGTAGTCTTCTGCATTGGACTGCCTACTCTGGATCTGTTTCTGGGCCCGGAATATCGGCCCACCGAGTGTGGTATCTTTCATGCGTTCTCTGGCCCGCGTAAGGATCTGACCCTTCGTGGGTATTGTTCGTCCCCGGCGAAGGAGAAACTTTGCGGCATCTGAAAGAAAACGCTTAAGCTGTACTCTTGCAAGTGACATCAGCGAACAATCCTTACTCTATAAGAGTGGACAACCGGAGAGAGAGATGTGAACTCTGCGCCTTCGGGACGGTAGAGCTCAATTTTGAGTCGCACCGACTTGATATGCTCATCAGTGTCGATATAAGCGGCCCTACCTGCTGGATTCTTGTCCTTTACAACCTCCGGAGTGTCGGCATTCACATGTATCACCTTTGGGATTGTCTCGGGCGCGGAAAGATTGACGGGGCAGATCCTATGCCAGGAGAGACCATCATCGAAGGAGATGAAAAATCTGAGCCATTCACCCGAGGGAAATATTCCCGGCACAAAGACATCTGTGTCAATGCTTACTGAGCTCACAGAGGTCAAAGGGTAACCCCGTGAAACAAACTCACTTGAGACCGAATATTTCCGCGTCCCTATGGCAATTTCCGAGATACCTATGGCATAACGCCAACGATTGGATTCCTCGCGGGGTATCGTGACAAGCCCTTCTTCGCCAATGCTTTCATCAAGAGAGAAGAGGTCCGCCGGCTTACTGGCTCCAACAAACTCCGGAAGCAATTCCATCTTGGGGGAGAACGGGCCAATACTAAGAAGTTCCGGAATGAAAGCCACTAGTCTAGCAGAGAGCTCTTTAGAATCCCTTATCTCGCCTTTGTATCTCCGTGCAAGTTCCTGAAAAACTTCCCTACAAGAAACATCTGTGAGCCAGCCGATCTGGATAAAGGGTTGACCACCTACCGGCGCGAGTGCCATTAATGTCCGATGGGTGGCGCTGAACATTGCCATCGTATATCGCATGGGGTAGGGATTAGTCTGAGAGAGCTCGACAGTGATCTTCTTAACATTCCTGAGGGGAAAAATCCATTTCCTCTCTATACCATAGCGATTCTCAGCGGGATTTGTCGAACTTGAAACGTCTCTTCCAATACTTGTGGGAACAAAATTCGGAAGAGATACTGTCTCCTTCCCATCTGAGATCTTGATGTCCTTTATAAGAACATAGTTCGTTTCTCCGAAATTATGCATTCTGATTGCAATTTCGCTAGCCGGCGCAGCATCCTTTAATGTAAGGCTGATGGTGGCGCGCAATTCATGCCAGCCAGGACGTTCCTCCAGAGCTTTCTGAGCAAATCTTACACCTCTCAAAGAACCCCCAGCCTCGGAGAATTGTGCCTTGAGCCGCTCGATAGTAGGAACCGAGGCTCGAGTGAGTATGACCTTCTCTACCTCGAAGAAACCCGTGAATTCCCGCGCTGGGGCATCAAGATCCACCACAGGAATGTCCTCTTCAGGGGTCTCCTCTTCAGGGATGTCTGTATCTACCCCATCTAGGGGGTCCATAGGTTCCATAGGTTGCATACGATCACCCGTTAGTATAAATCTCTGTCACCTTTTCCGCCGGGCCTGCCAGGAAGATCAGGGTCTTGCCCCTTTTCACCCTGGGCGACATCATCTTCTGAAGTTTCGGGCACCTTGAACGTCGCCCTTATGCCATTCTCACCAAGATCGCGAGGATCACCATAAAGTTTTCCCCAAGAGAATGTGTTATCCTTCTCTATCGGTTCACCATCAAAGGAAACTCGCACCTGGCGGTCCTGTATAAAGTCCTCAGGGACATATTTGGCCCCGCTGGCGAGACGTATAATCCCGGCCACTATGTCAATATCCGCTTGTTCAAGTGCCGTAGGAAACGCCTCATCATGCTTGTTTCTGGTGTTGAAACTATCTTCGAATATCACGACAGCAGCATCGACAGAACTTGTGATTGCAAAGAGATCGGTGAGTCCTTCGCTTGCAGTCTTAAGTGCAGCTTCTATGGCCGCTCTCTGGATATCCAGAAGGTTATGCGTTTCTACAAGACTCTTGTCTATGGCATTCTGCTGAACGTACGTATTACTTATGTCGTCCACCATGGACACCATGAGATCATTGAGCTTTCTCGAACTGGGACCCTCCAAATGACTCACCACGTATTGATCTGATATCAGAGATTTCCGTATTCGCGAGAAAAAGGTGCACATCGCATCCAAAAATCTTAGGAGAAGATCGCCTTCCTCCTGCACGCCCAGGGAGTTATAGCGGAGAAAGAGACGCCTCAGGATTTTCTCTGCGACTGCGCGAGAGAAACGAAGTGGGCTTTTGAATAGCTTTGCGTACATTAGATCATCCCTAGCCGAAGTGCAAAGTCGCGAACGATGGGCGTATAGTCTGACGGCCCGGGCCTATTCGTATGAAGCTCCACTGCGACTCTAGCACTTGAGGAAATATATTCATAAGAAATCGTTATGTCTAAGTCTGTCTCTTCTATATTGAAGAAGAGCTTGTTGTCTCTGAGGTAGAACTGATAAAAACCTATCTCCACAAATGGGATCAAGTGAGGAATCTCTTCGCTCTTGTATGGCGTTACGTCGATTGCCTTAGCATCCTGAGGGAGTGACCCCACCTTAACCCTGATCGGAACATACGTCTGTCCGGGGTATTCGGGATCTTTATTCCACGTGCCATCGTAGTTACAGAGGTTGAAATCGATTACTGGTGAATGAGGAAGTTCGATCATTCCCTCATGGAGTTTAAACTTCCCTTCGAATTTCTTGGCCACTACAGAGAATGCCGGAGATGCCTTCCCCACGATGCGGGAGGAACCCTCTATCACGTCAACCCTATTCGGTGAGCCTGAGAAATCTCTCCGTCCCTTGGGCCCATTAAAGTCCTCATCGAAGGCATAGTATTGACAGAGCATCGAAAGACCGTCGGGCTCAGGGAAATAGTTCGTCAGATAATCTCCGGAGACAATGATAGTATTCTCAAGGATATAGTAATCATCCTCGCTCACTCTTACCCACTGGCTTGTAGGTATCGTTATGTAAAGCGCCTGCGGTTTCGTCGTATTCATGTCAAAGTCTAGTTGCATCATGTAGTCCCCTGATGCGGTTACAGCCGGGGATTCTTCGAGTTTCTGCCCCGGTGGACCGTAGTCAGGATCTATATCATATTCAGCCACAAGTATGTCGTTCGCGCCGAAGGGCGCGTAACGGGCTTGCTCTCCACTTGCCGAGATATTGAACATCCTGAAAGTTTCGTCAATTTCTATATCCTCTGAAGGGATGAGGACTCCATTCCTATAGAATTCGATCTCGCCGGCCGTGTCGATATAGAATGATGGAAAGACGCGATTCAAAGGGCGATATGCTCCTGAAGTCGACCCTTCAACGAATTCATCTGGCCCAGGCTCATTCGTGTAATACGCTTTCGGAAGACCATACTTGTCTGGGATAACAGGGATATGTTCTCGAATCCGTGTTACACCTCTCGGAAGGATTGTGAATCGATCTCCTCCCTCCAGCTCGAGGAAGAAGCCCGCACTGGAAATGTCGGGTATATCGTAGTCCGCCTCAATGGTGGCCGAGATAATTTGCTTCCTGAGATTATTGAAGCGAGGAGATTTGTAGACGCCGGCCCTTTCATATATAACACTCAAAGGTGAGAGACCATACAGACCATAGAGAAAAGCATTTTGAAGAGGCGTGCCTTCTGCAGATGGCTCCTGGGATGTGGCCGCCTGAGTGCCAATGATACCCCTGGTGGAGAAGGTTACAGAACGCGAAGAGAGCCCGAGGATCGTGAAGATCTCTTCCGCGGCGCTTTCAACATCTTCGGTAGAGATGAGACGCGCCAGGGCCTTTTTGTAAGAGATATTCGAGCTCTTCTCAGAAAGGTATTTATCTACTTCGTACTCCAATTCCTTAAGATCACCACTCACAAGATCTTGGAAAAGCTGCAAATGAATCTCATCGTTCACAGAGATTACCGTATTTATCAGAGAGGCGCTGGATTGGAGAAGCGGAATCTCTAAGACTTTAACGAGGGCGCGGTCGAGATTCCCCATATGAATATGACCGGATCCGCTGGTGGCAACGCGGGCGCCGCCCCGGGTAAGATACTGCCATGCTCCAGCAGCGGATGAACGGTAGCGCAACCATGGAATCGTAAGGGAGAATTCACAATACGGATCGAGACCTAAGGCATTGAGAGACACAGGAATAGAGAATGTTACCCGACATATAGCCAAGATGCCATTGAACGTTCTATCCATCGGGATCTCAGGATCACCCCTGAACTCCACCGTGGGGGTCCCATCTGTAAGTGCCATCTCGGCCCAGTATCCTCTGGCAGCACCGGGGGCGAGAATCAACGGATTCGTTACCGGATCGAACTCTGGATTGGTAACATAGGTCACCCCAGACCTCGGGTATCGGAGAATTTCAACGCGCTCTATATCAAAGATGCGAGCTTCGCTACTACGAGGTGAGATTCTCAGCTCTCCTCTGTAAAACTCGACACCATCAAGGTCTCTCTCCCCTGGATCGTTGAACGGCTCATAGAAGACCGACATATATCCTTGGGCCGCCGCCAATTGTGATTTCCTCGCCGTGAGTTCCCCACGAATCGACTTAAGGAGTGATGTAGCCGTGTCTTGAAAGTCCTTGTTATGGGCCTCCTCGATACCAATCAGATAATCAGAGAGATTGCATTCCCGAAAGAGTGCTCTGATGTCAATCATAAAGGTACCCATAAACTCATTATAGAGCTCAGCGTCGGTTCTTGATAATGGAGTGATGGGGATTACTTTTGAGATGGGAAGATTATCGGCTGTCACCTTTCCTAGCGCCTCGGCGAGGACCTTGGAGAAATCTTCTTGCCCCCTGATCTCGCCCTGACGGGCGCGCGTCTTGATATATATTTCGATCTCCTGGCGCTGGACTGCGCTCAAGAGACTCATGTAACTATCGAGAAAAGCCATCTCACTTCCAGAGGATCACTACATATGATCCATATGCCACATGTTTCTCGCAGATGTCCCGGACCCTGCGATCAGCACTGATCCGACACTCTTCTATGAAAGCTGTGTATGCCTGAGCCTCTTCCTGCTCGGAAGCAGCAAGGCCCATGTCTGAAATGTTGTATGTTCCATTCGCCGTGTAGTATGCATCAACGGTGGTGCGCACAGAGTCCGAAACGTCCACCGAATTTATACCAAACTCAAAATACATACTTTTGATCTCATCGCGCTTCGAGACTGGAATCTTGATCACGATGACACAGTTTCCCTGGTATGGCGTGCCATCTGTAGCACCAACGTCCATGTAGCCACGAACTTCACTCTGCTTGCTGATGGCCACATCCGCATCAGAAAGTCCGCCCCGCTTCCGTGCATCTAAGACCTGAGGCGCTCTCTTGATAACCTGTGCAACTCCAACGGTTCCCACAAGGAGCTCGTTGACAGCAGAGGAATCATAAAAGGTCCCGTCCCGATCTCTAGCCCGGATGGATATCGGCACAAGTTTCCCAGTCTGGTGTGGCTGAAGGAAGATACTATAGTGTCGACCTTTTGAACTCACCAGTTCACCTTTTTCCACGTCCAATTTTTAGGATCAGTAGGATCACCGTGGAGCCATGTAAGAACAATGGCACGAATTTCGCAGTACCATTTACACTCTGCTCCTTGACACCCGTCCCAGTTGCCAATAAGATAACATTTTTGACATGGGATCTGAAAAGATCGCTTATTTAATTGTACAACATACTGGGCAAATTCATGGTGAGAAAATGTTGCAAACCAGCGAACTACGGAATTATTTTGCGTTTCTTCGAACATGCCTTCATAGTACATCCAACAAAACGCCTGATAGGCGGTATCAACTGCTGGAACCCAGGTTGGGCGCGTGGGTGCGCTTACGCAGGCCAAGAGCAGAAGAACGATGCAAGCAAGATATTTCATGTGCTTGTTTGAAAAATCCCGGGTGTATAGAGCATCTCGGAAACTATGGGGTTCACATTCAACATAGGGAGTGTTACCCGGTTTTCCTCTGTGAGATATGTGACGTCGAACCGATCGTCGGGGTGTATCGGTTCCTTGAAGAATATGATACCATTCCACAGGTCCCAGGTATCGATGTCGGCATTATCAATCCTCTCCCCATTTCTATAGATTGTAATCCCATGTGAAAACTCCGGATCCGAAGTCGGATCCACCGGGTAGAAGCACACACCGGGCGATGTATGCCAATCTATGAGGCTCGGTGGAATATATCGCGGCCATGGATTCTCCGGGTCGGCATACTCTCCTGTATCAAAAACCGCGGAATCTGTTTCGTTAGCAAAATACCCGTAGGAGGTGTCTCTCCCTGCACCAGAATCCCGGGGGCCATTCCAGAAATATATGGGAGTATGAGAAACAGCAATGGATCTCCTATCAACGACTCTTGCTCTCTCCTTCACAATTTTGTGCACATTGAGGCCGTTCTCTGTAACTACGGGGAGAATACTTCCCTGGAACCAATCCCTGGCGTGCCCCTGAGAATCTACAAGTCTATGAGTCTGATATATGGTGGTACCGACCCTGAAATCGCCTTTTGTAATTTCGAGAAACCATCCGTCTCTGGAAGTGCCCGTTGGCCGCAGGAGCGAGATAAAGTGCGCCTTGTTCTTCTTAGTATACATGTAATCAAAGGAACCAAATCGTTCTTCAAAATCTGGATCGACGAGAACCGTGTTGCTCGAGAAGTTAATGCTATAATCCAGATCCTGCTTCATGAGGAGCGTAGGATTCACAACCTCCACATGATTGGGCTTGAATTCTTCTTGCACCACACCAGAAAGGACATAGCGCACATATTTGTTGTACTGAACCCAGAAAGTCTGCCCATCCTGATGCACCAGGAATTCGGGTAGCAGTAGCGTTACCTGGTACGCTACATCTGCCGGATAAAGCTCATCCCCATCAAGATATTTCTCGGATTGAAGTTGGCCGATCGTCTTCGCGGTGGTGTCCATCTCTCCAGTTAACGCGTCGCCTAGAGTGTGCTCCTCCCCAAGATTATCAGTATAGAGCAGTGTGGGCGGGGTACCACTTACCTCCTGTCCCCAAAAGCCATCGATATCAAGAAAGAAATCGAGGAATTCGCTACGAGAGTATCTTCCGTCGTCCACGCGAGAGAGGGTTCCTGAGGGCGCATTTGGAATATCATTCACCAGATTCCATGGCGGTCGCAGGAGCTCTTTGTTCATACGCTCCCAGAAGAGGTGCTCCTCGTTATCAGACGCCCCGTAGATCTCACCCCATATATTCTCTCCGAGGGCTGCCCTTGCCTTTGCAAGATCGACCTGCGAAGCCTGAATAACGAATGGACCAAATGCGTTCCCGGGGCCGGCCGCAGCTGCGGCGGCCTCGTCCTCGATCCTATAGCTAATCTTGATAAAAGTTTTATAGTATTGACGGGGAACCTCTAGACCCTCATCTGTAAAGAGGCGGACCGTCTTGTGAGGGATATTTGTCGTAGTAATGTGATCAAACTTGAGCTCGTAAACATAGGGCAAGGGCTCGAGTTGGTTAGGATCTGTTTTGAAGGTACCGTCAAAGATCGTATATGGCGTGAGAAGAATGGGATTCTTCCAATCTGTAGCATAGAACTCGTCAAGGGCGATTCCGAACTCGGCGTCACCAGAGATATCAAGGCGCTCAAAGACATCAACGTCTTGTATATTCTCAGAAATGTGCGCAGCATCATTCGTGAACGCGAGCGCCGTACCCGGCACAGAGATGCCTGTCCCTATAATACCGAGCAAGACCGTGCTAGCGTCGCCGCGATCCAGCGATGTGAAGCCAAGTTTTCCCATTACTTGGGGCACCCTATGGGAACATTCAGTTCACAGGTCACGCCGATACTTCCTCCGGCATCTTTTACGTCACCGCTCAGAATGAGATCTTTAGCGCTTGTGGCAGAACGATCTGCGAGATCCGTGAATGTATGTGTAGCAGACCCATCTCTACCCAGGTATACATCGGTAGCCGCCACCTGCACAGTATCGTATTCCGCGGTGAGGCGAACATAGATGGTTGGATCTATGACTGGCGCCCCACGGGTATCTGCTACATCCAGCCTTATTGTAATATCCTGATCCGGGAAGGCGAGGGCGCCACTGACATCGAGGTCATCATATGCGGCCGTGTGCTCTCTCTTACAATAGCCATCAACGTAAGTAAGGGCCAGGATCTCCGCGGACACAGGTAACTCCACAATGGCGAGGAGCCTATTTGCATGAACTGGAGAGTGAATGGGGTTAAAATCTATAGGGCATGTATATATCCCGCCACCGTCATACTCAAGGGCGACATCATAGATTGTATAGGAGCCCGAGAGCTCTATCTCTCCCGAGATGCTGACCGAGAACCAGGGGTCTGCCACTTCTTCCCATTCCCCCGGAACATATATATATTCCCCCGAGAGGTTCACGGTCTGGCGGAGCTTATCTGCCGCACCCTTCTGCCAGCCACGCGCAAAGGGTGTAGCGTAATGCTCATCGCCCCCTGGATCAAGTGTTACAACGACTGGTCCCGGAGTCGCAAAGAAGTCTCCGCTGGGATCATGTGATTTCTGACCAAAGAGGTAGAACTCCTTGTTTCTCAGATAGAAAAAGCCGGGAGAAATCTCTGCCCGTTGAGACACATCCGCGCCGAATCTCGTACCGATCACAGAGCAGTCGGGTCCATAACCTACGCCGGAGTCAAAGTCTTCTGTGACCAGACCGGCTTGGGAGAGATCGAAAATGTTCTGGAGAAATTCAATACCTGTTTCCTCGGGATCGGTGATGTCCCAGAATGCCGTCCCCCAGACCCATCTATTCCAAAGAAGGGGATACACATCGTGCAGCTGTTCGACAATGCCTCGGAATGCGGCATTCGGGAGATTGTCCGAACCAATGAGATGTGTATTCTGGAAGTCTTCATCCGTAAGTTCATATATCTCAATATCTTCCGTTCCCGGGCTCTCAGCTGACAAGCCCAGAAACCTCTTATCATCATCTGTTGTACTCTCATCCGTCCATCGTCTGATGATGCCGTCCTCGTATCTGTAGTACTCCACCCGGAGTTGCACACCCGTCCCGGGAACTGTCTTGAACTCCAAGACTCTGGATGCGCTTCCATCCGCCGCCGTCCAAAGCTTGTAGGCATTAGCGGGGTTCCCAGTAATGTCGAAGTCTGAAAATTGAGTCTCCCCGACATATACGGAGAAAGCAAGAACGTCCCCATTCTCGGGATTTTCCAAGAGTGGCACATGAGTAAGGACAAAGAATGCACGATCCTGTGTATCGTAGATTCTAAGACCCAGCTCAGCAGAGATGGCGTTCACCAGCCCCTGCTCTGTGGACGCGCCCCAATTTGCCCCGGCCAAGAGAAGTCGCCGGCGATATGAGACATTCGACTCGAGCGGAAACCGCGGAATGCCGAGGAGTTGGCCGAACTCGTCGAAGACGGACGCAATGTGGTGTGGAATTTGGCGATACGTAGCCATTATTCTGTTCTATCCTGCATACGATGTACCACAGACAATATCGATTTCAACACCAAGCGATTCAAGGGATAGCATCTCCGCCGACAATCGAAAATATCGAGGTTTCCTCCGGATCGAAGCGTGAGATAAACTGTATATAGTATTGGCCGTCTTTCTCTGCCAGAATACCCAAGAATGCGTCATAGAGGGCCATGCTCCGCAGGAGATATGGCACATCTGGTTGCTCGAAATCTATGAGGGGCACGCGCTTATACCAAAAGCTCCCAGACGGTATCCAACCATCATGCGCAACATCGTCAATGGCATGGGTATAGGTAGCATCCCTGGGCTGGACGTCATATCGCACCGCTCGATCAAGATTGTACAGGATATCGTTATCTTGGAGAATCCAGAGATTCCCGGGCTCCGGGTCAAAAACTATACCCTTTCGGGCTCTTGGCACGGAAACAGAAAACTGCTCCAGTGGCGCAGAGGAAAGCATCGTCCATAGATCTGCGTCACCTTCTGTGAGCTTGAGAATGGACTTCGGCCGTAGCGCGCCGTCCAAATCAAGATCGTAATCGTCCCAGAATGGGGTGTTATAAATATCCCCCGAAGATCGCCGATAGGACTGCTGAGCGAAGACATTGTAGGTCCTAGTATTCTTCACATAGTATGTGATATGGAATGCGCCTAATACCGCTGTAATGTCATTATACACAGTAACTTTGCCGCCACCAGCTTCCATATAATATTCGTCGGGACTGAGCGCCTTAACTTCCACAGTGCCATCCACTGGGGATGTGTATAAATTCTCTGTGCCCGGATGGTAGTATAAGACGGAGCCGTATGTCCCACTCTCGGAAAAGATTCTCAGGGAATCTTTGTGCGCAGTCCCACCAATGTCATATTGATAGATGCCGCTGAGCGCCTCTTCCTGATGAACATAGAGCTCGTAAGCGAAGCTCACACTTGCCCGTTCGCCAGGTTTAATATCTCGGCAATCTGCTGCTAGGAGTACGCTACTCGAGACATGGGAGTGAGCAAACTTGGTCGATATAGTCTCAAAGTGCTGCTCGTCATGTCCGATAAGCATAGCTGGATCCATGCGCTCCTGGGTAATATTCCAACACAAGGCATCAGTTGTAATACGGTGAAGCGTGTCGAAATCCTTGTACGCATATCTTCCCCTGAGTCTTCCCAGATTCCCCAGATCCTCCTCTGCAATCTCCACATATGTTCCGCTCACATCCAGATTCGTGAGATATACACCGGGTGCATAGACATCAAAAACTTCTAGCACGCCATCGGGAACATGAGAGAGCGTAGCTCTGTACCAAGAGCCCGTCACAGGGAGGAACTCCAGATCTTCCTCAACATAACGCATGGAGAGTTCCCCGCTTGCTATAATCTCATATGCTTCACTGAGAATATAGAGCGAAGGGTCCTCAACCATGGAAAAGTAATACACGCCAGATGCTGGCGTTATCTGAACATACGATAAGGCCTCGCCACTAGCAGGAAGTGGTGTCAATGCTTCACCCGAGATCGTATGAGACGCAGCATGCGCCACCCTTGTGGGAGTGCACCCGAAGAGCGTGTCTTCTGAGAGAACCCTTGTGAGACCGGCGGTTCCCGATACGGGTGTGATATATTCGCCCGAGAGCACATCCGTCGTGGAAAAATCTGCATCAGCCTCGATAGTATAGAGCAGCTCAGAGATCGATGCGTCGGCCGTGGGTAGAAAAGAATTAAGATAGTCCCCAGTATGCTTCGTTCCAACTAGGAACATTTCCTTTGCCGCGGTTAGAAGAAATCCACCAAGCGGCCCGCCGAGTCCCATCCACGAGGGAAAATGCAGAATGAAATCTCGATACGTTCTGCCTTCGAATGGAGGGATATCGGAAATACGTTTACTCATTCACCCGCACCCGAATATAAGGCTCGACCATAAACAAATGTTTTCCATCGACATAGAAATAATCCCTATGTACGGTAATCACAACCAGCTGGGTTCCAACAACAAAGTGAAAGTTATTCTCCGGTCCGACAGTAATATCCCCAGCGCCTATGGTGATAGGGCCAGACGACTGGAGATGTCGATATGGGCCTTCATATCCTGAACCCATATCCACAAAGAGCGTCACAAAGTACGCAGAGCCCGGGATGATGCCCGCAACCTGGAATTCGTCGCTGTTCGCCTCTTGGATAGAAACAAAGTTTGCTCCCGAATCCCCGGACGTTGCTGCGTACCATCTTGTGGAGACGTAGAGCTTTCTATTTGTGCTCCCATCTGCCTCCACGTAGATCCTCAGCACGGTTCCATCCTTATATGTATGTATCAGAGGTGCACTCATGACGTAACCTCAAGCGTATCGTAGAGTTCACGGAACAGCCATACTCCACCGTGGGTTATCCGATAGTCAAAGTACAGTTGAAAGACTTCGAGTGTATTCTGAGCTAGAACATACAGCCGCTCATTAAACAAGAACGAGTCTTTGGGATCCGACAATGCATGCGCATATTCCACAACGTCCGGGCTATCAACCACTGTGGCCATCCCAGGATCGTGGTAGACGAGATCGAGAACCTCGTTTTTGTAAAGAGCAGTAAGGAGGTACTTTCCACAGCTCATGAAGCCTATGACGGCGAAGGGATCGGAATAAAAGTTCACCAATGGATATTCTCTGAAATATTTTTCTGTGCCACCGCCAGGATCGGTCAGTGTGTACACGCCACTCAAAAGGTAGCACCTCCCCCAGCCCTCAGTCTCTGCATCTGCAAAAAGATACACAACATCGGCCTCGTAGGCGCTTGAATTGATATAGAATTCGGGGCCATTAACTCTGTTCTGATAGGCATTGAGCTGCTGTGAAATAACCCAAATATCACCACTGGGATGTCGCTTACAAATTCCACCGTAAGTATCGGCATAGCGAACGGAAAATCGATCCTTCTGCGCGTAGGACATTTGCTCTCTTATGTGGCTCAGTGGCTCCTGTACTGAGAATACGGTCTTCGGCCATACATATCCTTCATCAAGTTCGTACTGCTCTTCGTAAGTCGGGGCCTGGAGAAAGTACGCAGCCTCATAGGATGCTTCCCCGCTTATCGTGTATGTCTCGGTATAACGAGAGAAACTGCTTACATAAAAGGTGCCGGCCGTATATTCCCCAGAAAGGATTCGGAGCAGCGTAGGAGAAGTCTCCGTGGCTACGTCTTCGAGGTAGATCGCAGTGGCGCCTATTACTTCGTCTCTATAGATATTCCAGTCCTTGAAAAAGAGCGGCGCCGTGCCATTATCCCCCGTAGTGTAGACCCGCAGGGATTCTTCCAAAAAAGATTCCCCAGAGAGGGTGGAAATACAACTGTCTACGTGCGAATCAGCCCACGCCGTGATTGTGTGAACGTCATGTGAGAATTCAATAGTTGCATCCCGCCCAGGACGAATATGGCGGGGATCGACTATGAGCCGTACGTGTTCAGGCGTTGCATCAAATTCAAATGGAATAGAGACAGCACCCGTGTCGAAGCCCTTTCCCATAAAGATCTTTCCGCCATCAACATAGCCGTCCCATAGCGGTTCACTGGTCCCAAGCTTCGCCCCATCATCATATAGGAGATAGTCATATTCGGCAACATATGTTCCTGAGAGGTGCGTGGCGTACACATATTTTCCACTCAGGATAAACTGATCGAGAGGCTCGTGTGCAAGGTCGTAGCGATCGTAGATAAATAGACTTCCACTTGCTGGAACATGGGAAAGTATTGCCAGCCGGTCCGTAAATTCCAATTCCTCTGAAGTCATATCAAGATTATACGTGCTTCGCAAGAGGATCGTACCGCTCAGGTCATAACGATATATTCCAGAATGCCCAATGGCATAAAACTCGCCTGATGGACAGTCGACATAACAAACTGCAAAGAGCTCTGGTTCTTCAGTATCGAGTGAGATACTCTCGACGTGCGCAATGCGGGATGGAATCGGAGAAAAGAAATCCTCGTCATTCACATACTGCACAACCTCATTACCATCACCCTGGAACACACCTGTTATCGGGGGATCGTTTGGAATAGTATACAGGAACGAGGGGTAACAAATATCCGCAATCGAAAGGCTCGCGTTTTCAATCTCCGAACTGATCTTCCACCTCGCGGTGTTCCCCTGATGGAAAAGCTTTGAATAGAAACAGAACAATGGATCTGAGGTCCTCTTCAAGAACCCCATCCAGGGCGGATACTTATCCGTAAGGACCCCTGGTATCTTTGAAACGTGCAGATACATCCTAGCAGATCGTTATGCGACCGGGCACTGACAGAGCTTGATGATCAGCCGGAATCCTCTGGTTCATGAAGAACAGTGGCCGGTACTTTTTGTTCGTTCCGCTTTCCACATCGTATGTTCCGGCGCCGAATCTCACGACGCTCACGTCTCGAATCTTCGGAGAGAGGGCCATGACTCTTTCGACCAGTTCGTTCGCTATAAACTCGCCACCGATGCCTATGTTGTTGATATACAATTCAACAACCGTCCGCGCTTGCCTCTGAAGAATTGCGCGTTCGCTTGCCAGCGCTGTCGGCTGGAAATCAACCCTGAATGTGCCTTCAAAGCCTCGATAGTTCGGCCTCGTAACAATTGCCTTGACGCCAAAGGCTTTATCGAACCCGACAGCCTCTCGCACTGCACTGAGAATACCATCACTTGGAATGGGAGTATCCGCAATTACATATACGGAGAACGTGCCAATGCCCGCGGCATATTCCATAAGAATTACATCAGAGACACCTGGCACGGAAAGCGCGGCGAGACGAACAGCGGTCTGGTTTGCCTTCGCAGCACCAAGATGTGCGTTCGTGACTCTCTCACGGAAAGCCGGGTCATCTTCAATGAACGTCCCACTAGAAAGAGCCTGCCGATTCTCACACTTCAGATACTGTCGGATCAGAGAAAACTCGAGAGATCCGAGGAGGTATTCGTTGATCGTATGAGCCGGCAGATTGAAATCACCACCATAGCCCGCAGCCAGAATGGGAACAAAGCACTCCGTTTCTGTACCCGTAAATGCCGCGGCCTCTGTAGTGGCATATTCAATCTTTCCTCGCTTGACCGTCGTGCCACTGGGGATTGTAAAAGCCGTGGCTGTCACATAGTCCGATGAAATCCCGGCAGCCTGATTGGCCGTATACTGAAGATTGGCCAATTGCTGAGCGGTGAATCCCGTTGTGGGATCGATATAGAATCGGAAGTTCGAATGCGAACGATCTTCCGACCTTTGGGGCGAGCGCCGAGAAATGCCAAAGACCGTGCCTATGTTGTCAAGCGCGGTCCCCACTGCCGTACTGACATAGGCCTGGAGAAGATTGGCATTCATGATCTCGTATTGCTCAGCGAGCTGCCCTGTAAAGACCTCAAGGATGGACCGGACAATGCTACCTGGCGAGAAATTTGTCAGCTCAGTATTGGCCTCGAGGTAGGTCCGGGCCTCCTCCATGAGTTGCCCTTTAGTTTTGCTCAAAGCACGCATTGCGATCAATTCTCCTCAAGAATGTTTTTGCGAAGATACAGATTCTCGGGAAGCGAGTGCTCCCCTCGTGAAATGACTTTGGCGACCTGCGCCGGGTCGAAGACCCGCTGCGAAATCCCATCCTGGAATGAGTACACGAGTCTCGCAATGGGTATACGCCCCTTCTCATTATGCGCGAATACGAAAATATTCACAGACCACTCGTCGACGGGGATGACTCTCACTGTGACGATGCCAAGTCCTCGTACAAACTTATTGAGATAGAATTCGAGCTGCTTGGTCATCTCCTGTGCGGTCTCTCGTGTATTTGGCCGGCCGACGAAGTCATGAAGTGGCGTTCCGAAATCAGGATATGTTCTCCATGCAGCAATTTCCGTTCGCACGAGTGCGTTGACTTGTCGTACAGACTCATCCCAGCCTGACGTAAGAAGGAAGTCACCTGTGTCCGAAACCAAGCCGTCGCCCGCGTATGATAATGCTATATCCATTATGCGCCTTTCCTCAATGTACTAGCAAATTTCACAAGCTTCCTGGCAAACTTCAAGAGCTCCGCCGATGGCATAAGCTCGGGTATGGCGTATGGGAAATCAGGTCTAAAGCGCAACAAAAAATTCGCAGGGCTCGCGAACCCTCCATAGGACACATCAGGATTTGACATTTCCACATTCCCGAGATGTGTCATATTGTCTACAATAAGGCTCTCGGTGCCCTTCTTCAGCTCAACGGCGGCAGGTGTTGCAACAACCTTGCTTGTAACCTTCCCATCGGGTGCTACGTTTCCCACCAATGTTGGATATTGGTCCACCGCGTCATCTGCGAATCTCACAGCATTATAGATAGGAATTGCTATGCAATTGAGCTTTACTCTTCCATCATCAGGAAAATCATCTGCGCTACGCGTAGCTCCTTCCCATTGGAGGAGCAAACAAGGTGTATCGAGAGGGATATCTCGTATAATGCCCACGTAAGGGAGCGGCGCCACCCATACAAGGCCATCTTCGTCTTTCAGGCGCACCTGATTTGTCGCCAGATCGAAGGCTTCAATTCGCGGAAAGTATTTCTGTTCAACCATAAGTTTCCTCTATCTAGACTTCGGGAAATATGAGTCTAGGATTCGCAAACGCACCGAGTCCTTTCCAAACATCTGACAGCCGGTGAATCTTATCTTGTATATGGACAAGATAGTCATCTCTCCTCATTCCCTCAACACCGGCAACAAAAGGTTGACTCTTATACCAAAGGGGCACGAAGCGCCCACACTGGCGCCCCATAAGGTCTCCATAGCCGGCCAAGAGCACCGTAGATCCTATCTTGTGCGCGCCGTAGACACCTGCACCCGCGACGCCGACACC
>Ga0114925_10000351_pt1 | contig 19756 bp, 16 predicted proteins | sample SumtaG_2_FD_87287 | JGI IMG/M metagenome (GOLD analysis project Ga0114925, IMG submission 87287) | Deep subsurface microbial communities from Indian Ocean to uncover new lineages of life (NeLLi) - Sumatra_00607 metaG | ecosystem: Environmental > Aquatic > Marine > Oceanic > Sediment | place... | reverse complement strand
TTTTTTTATTAGGTATAATTGTTTCATTTATTCGATCTACTTGGGCTATTGGTATTATTAAGATATCCAATAGATACAAATAGTATCGTGCATAATCATATTAACAAAAATAAGTACAAATAATCAATAAAACGAGGAAGAGAATAGTGTTTATAGGGAATTTTCTCTGTAGAAACGAGGTATTTCTACAGAGAAAATAGATGGATTTTATACAAAAAAGAGGGGTGCCATACAGGCGCCCCTTTGGAAGTTCTAAAACTCCTGAGCTAAGCTTCTATGCAAACAGCATATCACCTTGTGGCGTATCTTTAAATTGGCTAAGCTTGATATCCATTGCTTCAAGTTGTTTTTTGAGTCGATTTCGTAATTCGTTTTTAACTTGTTGCCTCACTCCGGCAAGCTCTGTACGCAAGTCTTCCTGCTGTTGCTTGAAGGTATTGAACTTTTGCTCAGCTATGCTGGAGACCTTTTTTATACTTTCTTTACCTGCAGCAACCAGTTGTTGTTCGCGTTCTTGCGCCATTGCAAGTTTAGATTGCCATGTACCTTCAGTTTCTTGTACTTGATCTTGCCACTGCGCAATAGTTGATGCAAGCTCATTGTTCCAGTGGTCTTCACGATCGCGCATTTGTTGTGCAAGCTCTGCGTTTCCACTTTCTAAGTAATCACGTTCGGTTTCTAATCCGCACACTTTTTTAGTCCATTGTTCTACATCTTGATCATAACATTGTTGTGTGAGCGTGCATTTTTCTTGGACTTCATCTAGGCATCCTTGTGTTTGTGCGTATTTTTCACATTCTTGTGTAAGTTGATCGCGTAGTTGTTCATTTGTTTCTTTAAAGTGAGCAAATTTTGTTTGTGCCATTTCAGTTATCTTTGCAATGCTCTCTTTGCCTTGTGCGATGATTTGTATTTCACGCGCCTGCGCAAGTTGCAGTTTTTCTTGGCATTCTTGTTCAGTTTCTCTGAGTTGATTTACTAAGTGGCTTGCAGCTTCAGCATGTTCGTCCCGTTCTTGTGTGATGCAGGCAAGTTCAGCTTCAGTGGTTCTCCATTTTCCTTCTACTTGAGTGCATTGGTATGCCAGTGAATCTTTTTCAATGCATGTTTGCTCACATTCGCGTTGTGCAGCTGCGAGTAAGTCAGTAGTTTCACTGAGCGCTTTTTGTATGGTGTTGTAATTTTCCCTTGCGTCTTGAAGATTACCCAATTCTTTTTCTAAAGAAGCAACGTGAGCGCATTTAATAGTGAGTGTTTCTTCTTTATCAAGTGCATCATTACGCAGTAACTCTATGCGTTGTTCCGTGTCTTGGCAGGTTTGTTCAGTTTGTGCAACTTTTTCTTGTAGTTCGCAACATTCTTGTAAGGTTGACTCATATTGTTGTTGTACATTTGAACCACATACTTTTTGATTTTCTAGCTCGCATTCTTTTGCAGCCAATTGTTCGCAGGCAACATTTATTTGCTCTTCAAGGCTGGCCATACCATAAGTATATTTGTCATCAGCTTGTGCGAGTTGTTCTTCAAGTGCACAGGTATGTCCTTTCATTTCTTTAAATTTGATTCGTGCTGCATCGATGATTTCTGATTCGCGTGCTTGCGCACATTCAACTGTTTCTTGCATGCGGTCTTCAACAAGTGCGAGCTTAGCATATAGTTCTTGCATTTCATTATTATGTTCCTTGCGTACGTGTTCACCTTCTCGTCGTTGGTCGCGGTATAATTCTGCAATTTTACATTCGCTTTGAGCGAGTAAGTTGCCCAGCTTTTCTAATTTTTCTGCGTTTCCTTGTAATTCTGTGCATTGGTTGTGTGTATCAGTAAGTTGTTCACACAGATCATTACGTTCTTGCATGAGGTTAGTAAGTTCTTGTTGTAATGTTTCAAGGTTTCTTTTGTTAACGTTTCTTTCTGTTAATTCTTGTTGTGTCTTGGCTAATTCATGCTGCATGCTTTCAATTTGTAGCGTGCATTGTTCATTTTCCTGATAACCTTCATTGAGTTGTTGTTGTAATTCTGTAACTTGCACATGAAGCGGTTCTATCTGTGCAACGCGGGTTCTTTCAGCAAGTAGTTCTTCTCTGCATTGTTGTTGATTTTGCACAGCAGATGTAACTTGCGTATTTAATTGATCAATGTGTTCAGCGCTTTTTCTGTGTTTTTCGCGAAGTAGAGCGCATGACTCTTGCGCTTGACGTAATTGATCCTGAAACGTATTTGCATTGTTTTGTGAAATTGACAGTGTTTGGTTTGATCTTCTTAAACGTTTTTCAAGGTCAGAGATTCGTTGGCGATATTCTTGAAGTGCCTGAGAAAGTTTTAAACTTTGATCTCGAGGATAAATGATCTGATCTTGAGAAGGATCGTGTGATCTGTAATCTTGTACCGGCGGTGTGATTTCTGCGTAGTCATTCGGCGTATAATTGTGCGTTGGTGGTGTGGTTTCCCTGGTTTTTTGTGATTTCGATCTCGGGACATATGGCATTTCATCAACTTGTGCATAGTGTTCTGTTTCTTGCTGATCTAGTATATTTTGCACATATTGTTTGTACTCGTGTGCTTTTTCAGACAGGCCAATATCTTCAAGTCGTTGAATGATAGCCCCAGCGCGTTTCACATTATTTTGTGCTATCGCATTATTGAGTGCTGTTTTTGCTCGTTGCAATGAAGCGGGTGAATTATTAATACTTTTAATTTTTAAGCCGTATGCATGGTGTGCCATGGTGACCAGTAAGGCAAACAGTACAATACTCTTTTTTATGGGTGTACGCATTATTACGATTCTCCTTTTTTCTACTCTAAAATTTTTTCTCATCGCTGATCATATCCTACGACGATTGTTTTTTGTTTGTCAATAAGCTAATGAGAGAATTTATATATCCTGTGAAAGGATACCACTCTACAGTCCAACGCGAGAGATTTTTTGTGGTGCCTATGGTACACTGAAAAAAGTACGTAATATAAGTAAAAAAAACTATAATGCTAAAGGTGTATAGATGATTAATCGTGTTAAAGGTACTCAAGATTTTATTGATACAACACTTTTTAATTACGCTATTAGTCAAATACATGATCATTTGATCTCGTATCATTTTTCTGAAATTAAAACACCTGTATTAGAACACATCGAATTATTTACGCGTTCACTCGGAACGGTTACCGTTGTAGTCAATAAAGAAATGTTCATTATTAAGCCTTCTGTAGAAGGCGGAAAAGAAACTCTATGCTTGCGCCCAGAAGCAACTGCACCGACAGTTCGTGCATTTATTGAAAACACTATTACACGTCTTCCATGGAAAGTTTTTTCTACCGGCCCGATGTTTCGCTATGAGCGACCACAAAAAGGGCGCTATCGCCAATTTCACCAAACAACCATAGAAATTATTGGCTCGGCATCAATAGCGCAAGATGCACAACTTATTATGATGCTTGATCGGTTGTTTCATGAAAAATTTAATTTAGATAATTACGCACTCAATATTAATTTTTTAGGAACGTACGAAGATCGCAAAAAATATACTGCTGTTTTAAAAACGTTTTTAGAAAAAAATATTGATGCATTATGTGGTTTTTGTCAAACACGTAAAGATAGCAACATTATGCGAATTTTTGATTGTAAAAATCCCGAGTGTCAAACTCTTTATCGTGGTGCACCGCACCTGGTTGATCACTTGAGCAAAGAGTCGAAAAAAGAATGGGAACAATTACAAGAATATTTAGATTTGTTGTCAGTTTCTTTTTCACACAACCCAACACTTGTGCGTGGCCTTGATTATTACAACAAAACGGTTTTTGAATTTGTGAGTGAAAACTTAGGTGCACAAAGTGCGTTTTGTGCGGGCGGCCGTTACGATCAATTAGTAGAAATACTGGGCGGCCCAAAAGATATGCCATCACTTGGTGCAGCAATTGGCATTGAGCGTTTGTTGCTTTTATTAGAACCTATTCAAGATAAACTTGTTTTGCCACAACAACCAGCACTTCATGTTGTAATGCCACTTTCTGACAAACAGCAAGTGCTTGCGCTTTTATTGGCAGATGAATTACGTGCCCAAGGTTTGTGCACTGATGTGTTAGTTGATGGCGGTTCAGTTAAAAGTATGATGCGTAAAGCAAATAAAATGGGCGCGGCTTATGTGCTCATGCTCGGTAAAGACGAACAGCAAAAGGGTGAAGTGCTTGTGAAAAATATGGCCAATAGTACTGAGCAACGCGTGGCACAAATTGATCTTGCAGCGCATTTAAAATAATAGCTACAAACCAAAAAGACTCACGAGCTGACATTTAAATATAAAAAAGAAAAAAACTGAAAATAAAATACCGTCAAAGCGGTCAAGAAAGCCGCCATGCCCTGGTAAAATATTTCCTGAGTCTTTAATTTTTGCCAATCGTTTTAAATACGATTCAAACATGTCGCCGATAAGTGATAAAACACAGACAATAAAGGTGAAGGTTGCAATGAACCACCATGGCTTTGATAATTCGAGTTGCCATAAAACAATTGCTAGCCCTATATAGGTTGAAAAATAACCACCGATTGCACCCTCCCATGTTTTATGTGGACTTATATTTGGTGCTATGAGGTTTTTGCCAAAAAGATTCCCTGCAATGTACGAACCGGTATCAAAACTAGAAACAATAATAAATAAAATAAATAGTAAAGAACGATAATTCGGATCTTGGTTCATTACAATGAGCAGGGTAAAGGGAAGAATGGGATAGAGTGGCATTAATAACCAAAACATTGGCCGATAAATACTAAAAAAATTTTTCCATTCAAAAAAAATGATTTGTAAGAGAATAAGTACCAGAACTACAGAAAAAAACTTGGGTGGCAATTGAGCAAATGATAACCAAAAAAGTGATCCGAGAGCGAATCCCGTTGCTATTCGTTTTATGACAGTGCGCATATATCATCCTGCAAAAATATTGATGCTTACAAAGTATAATGCTTAAAAGAATGCATTTAGTATAGCGTATTATTTTGTTTTTGTGATGATGTTATTCAGTAAAGGCGTTAGGAATATACGTAATTTGATTTCCATTTTCAACCAATGCAACATCAAAGCGGCAAACTTTATCATAATGGTCATGCCGAACAAGATATTCTTTTGCTGCCATAATAATTTTTCGTTGTTTTGAGCGAGTGATAACCGTTGATAAATCAAAGTATTTATTTTTACGTGTTTTAACTTCTACAAAAGCAATAATATCTTTTTTGCTTGCAATCAAATCAACTTCACCGGTTCGGCGACGGTAATTTTTAGCCAAAAGCGTAAACCCTTGGCTAATTAATTGTTGCGCAACTAACGTTTCTCCGGCATTGCCAAGTGTTTGTGTTTTATTCATAGTAATCAAAATTATTAAGCTATCAGTGGTTTTTCTTCTTTTTTTTCTTGTTCTTTTTTTAGTATAGAATTATCTTCTTTTTTGGCAACTGTAGTTCCTTGTACTTCTTGTAGTTTTGTTTCAAATTCTGCGAGTGTTACTTTAAGATTAGGAAACTCAGAAATAAATTCGCTTTGGGCGTATTCAATTCTTTTTTGTGCTGAAGGATATCGCTTTCTGCTGATTAAATCTTTAATAATGCTCATTTCACTTTGTGCTAGTTTGTCTCGGCATTTTGCGCGGATTTCTTTCATTTGAGCAACATGATCCGACGTATTGTATTGTTTTACGAATAAATCAATAAGTTCAATTGTTTCTTCAGTTTTACTTTGATCGCGATCTGGATCTAATGATTGATAGTGGCAACACAAAACTTGTTGTCGTGCAGCATAAGCCATTTTATCGCCGCCTTGATACAATGAGGCATATTCAGTATATTTTTTTTCTGCTTTTTTAAGTTGACCATCTTCAAAATAGGCATCAGCAAGCTCTAATTTTATTTGTGCAGTGTTTTCAGCATCGGGGCATACTGCTTCCATGGTTTCAAGATATCTAATAACAACATCAAGGTTACCGGCTTCTTTGTGCTTGTTTTTTCTTGGCAGCAACTCTTCATATGACATATCTTTTATTGTTTTATTAGTACGGGCTCCTTTACCGGTTGTCGGATCTTTTTGTGTAATGAAGGGTGCCCACTTGGTATAACAAAAGTTGCTAGACATTAAAAGAGAAAAAAGGAGTAAAAAGAAAGAGTGTTTTTTGATCATACTGATTCCTAGATATGTTAGAAAGTTCAATAACCTCACATAATAAGTATAGGACGATGGGGTGAGGACGCAAGAGGTTTTTTAATTTGTATTGAAGATTTGCAAAAGTGTACAAAATTATAGAACATGAAGGCGTGAAGCGTTGTTAAAAAAGGAGAAAGCAAGAGGAGAGAAAAAATGGACAGCAAAATGTTATTAATATGATCAGAATACCCCATGCCTTTTAAGGCTGGGGATGAATGGTCATCCTTTGATTATTGTAAACAACTATTTGATGAAATCACATTGTGATTCTTTTTGCAGTCTGTTACCTTTGTTCTCAAGTAGATGTGCGCGCATTAACACGCAATATCACATGAACATGGAACGGAGCCTTATATGATAAAAAAAGGGATCGGCGATATTCTTGTTGATACCGGGGTAATTAATTCTCAACAATTACGAGAATGCCAAAAAGAATCTGAAAAAATTGGCAAAAAATTACAAGATTGTTTGCTTGAGAAAAATTTTATAACTCCGGTCCAATTAGCTCAAGCATATGCTTCGTATGCGTCGCTTGATTTTGTAAAAGAAGTCAGCGATGCCATGGCTGATCCTTCACTTTTGGGCAAAGTTCCACTTAAATTTTTGCGTGACAATGTCGTAATGCCCGTCATGCGTGATGGTAAAATTACTCTTCTTACTGCCAACCCAATGATGTTTCAACCGCTTGACCAACTTAATTTATTATTAGGTGGTAACACGGTGTATGCGGTTGCACCACATCCAGCAATTATTGAAGCAGTCAATAGATATTACCCGCTTGAAGGTGCCAAGCAAATGCTTGAAGAGCTCGAGCAAGAGGGCGAAAAAGATTTAGAAGATGTTGAATTTGCCGACATTGAAGAAAAAGATATTGTTGCAATGGCAGCAGAAGCACCAATTATTAAGTTGGTAAATCATATTTTATTTCAAGCGGTAAAACGCGATGCTTCTGATATTCATATCGAACCATACGAAAAAGAAGTTGCGGTACGCTATCGAATTGACGGTGTTTTGTACAAAGTAATGTCACCACCCAAACGATTACAAGGTGCGCTTATTTCTCGTATTAAAATTATGGCGAATCTTAATATTGCTGAAAAGCGTATTCCGCAAGATGGCCGTATTAATCTTAAAGTTGCGGGCAAGCCATTTGATATTCGTGTTTCAATTTTGCCTGTTGCCTATGGTGAACGAGTGGTAATGCGTATATTAGATAAATCGCGCTCGTTTAGTGAGCTTAAAAATCTTGATTTTAGTGAGCATGATTATGAAATAATTAATAAAACAATTCATGAACCCAATGGTATTATTTATGTCACTGGTCCAACAGGTTCTGGTAAAACATCAACCTTATATTCAATTTTAAGCGAACTTAATAACCCGGATGTAAATATTGTGACGGTAGAAGATCCTGTTGAATATCAAATGAGTGGTGTGGGGCAAGTGCAGGTAAAAGAAAAAATTGGTATGACCTTTGCAGCAGCGCTTCGTTCTATTTTGAGGCAAGATCCTGACATTATCATGATTGGTGAAACGCGCGATCAAGAAACAGCACAAATTGCAGTACAAGCAGCGTTAACGGGTCACTTAGTTTTAAGTACGCTTCACACTAATAGTGCACCAGCAACAATTACTCGTTTAATTGATATGGGCGTTGAGCCGTTTTTACTTGCGTCTTCAATTAATATTGCACTTGCGCAACGTTTGGTACGCAGATTATGTAAATTTTGTAAAGAGCCACACAAACCAACAAAAAGTTCTTTGGCAAGTGTTGGCCTGACTGAAAAAGAAGCTGAAAAAATTAATTTTATAAACCGGTTGGCTGCCAAGAATGCAACGGCTCTGGTTACAAGGGTAGGGCAGCCATTTTTGAAGTTATGGACATGACGGATGGCATCGCAAAACTTACCATGGAACGTGCTGATACATCGCAAATACGCAAACAAGCAATAAAGGATGGCATGACAACCTTGTTACAAGATGGTGTGCGTAAAATTAAACAAGGTATTACGACCATAGAAGAAGTGTTGTCTGTAGCAACTGCGGAATAAATTTTTTTTTTACGGATGGTAGCGGTGTATACCTAAAAGTTTAGTAAGTTGTCTTTGTAGGCAACGTATATCAATTTCAATTATTTCTGTTTCATTATTATCTTCAGTAATAAGTACTAGATAACTTTCACCTAATTGTATGCGTTGCATAAGATCAATAATAGGATGAGGATTGCAAAAGAGAGTTAAAAATGACCTATTTTACTGCTTTTATTGAAGGGTATCTTTTGTATTAGAAAAGAGGTTTTTATGATTCTTCTTTCTTCTCTTCTTCCCCCTAGTTTTGTGGGATATACTCAGAATCATATTATGTATCCAGAATCGATCAATGTTTGCCAGAGAGTTTTTTTTAGTTGATCAATTTCGGTTCTGAGCACAAGGGCATCAGCGCTTTCATCGTCAGCTGTAGAAAAAGCATTTTCTCTTTTTTGAATTTGTTGTACGAGTTCGACAATAAGGTTTTCTGTGACAAAAATTTCCCTAGGCAAGCCTACATCCTCTGTTAAATCACAAATTAAGTCAGTGGGCATCGGCTTATCAATTTTGAGAAGGGATAGAGCGTTAGGTGCATCAGATGACGGAAAATAGGGACCATTTTTTCTGCCAAGAGACGCAACAATATGTTTTATAATGGTTTTTTTGTAGTAAATTTTATTTCCAAAAACAATCAAACTTTTAGGGTGACTTTGTTTAATATCTTCAAATGTTATTTGATCTTTTCCAGGACTGTTCATTAACTTTCTTTTCTTTTCTTCTCGTTTTACAAGTTTTTGTAAATTTTCATGTTCCTTTTGTATATCCTCCTCAACGTCACTCATAGATTGTTCGCTTTTATCTAAAAGCAGTGCATATGAACGTTTTTTTTGCGACGTGACATTTTTTTTGCGAGATTATAAATTTTTCCTTCATCTGAGGGAGCAAGTTTATTTTGCTCGTATAGTTCGTCTGCACAATTGGCAACACGCTGTGTTTGTAATTGGTATTTGCGTCCCTTTGTATTCCATTTTTTTAAAATTTTAGCGTCTTTTTTCTAGGCTGTCTTCATTAACTCAAAAGGACAATCTATTCGCTCGGCAGAAGCTAAGCAAGGAAAAGAAAAGGTGAAAAGAAAGAGAAGGGCAGCGAGTTTCTTTTTCATAGTTGATACTTCAGTAAAATAGAAAAAATTTTTATGTTATGGTTATAGGCTGCAATTGAAATTTAGCAGAGAGGGTATAAAAAGAACATCTTTTTGTTGTTTAGTGATAAAGTATTTGTGTAGAGACAAGGTATAAAATCAAAATTAAAGGCAGCTAATGTACAAAACACAACGAGCGTTTTCTCTCATTGAGCTATTGGTTGTATGTTGCCTTATTTTTTTATTGGGAACACTTGGCTTTGCTCATAGTTCTTTTTTGAATAAAATGGTTGTCAGAGGTGAGGCAAAAAAATTATATCAAGTATGTTCACATTTACGTTCAAAGGCGCTCGCAACACAATCTGAACATACTGTTACCTTTGATACTAAAAATAATTTTTATTTTGTCGATGGTGTACAAGAAAAACTTCCTCGTTTTGTGCAATTCGGTTTTTTATCTGGAACAAAAGGGCCTCCTTCAACTAGTACCATTCCAATAACATCAGCAATTACATTTAAAAAAAATCGTATTTTGTTTGGTCCTTCTGGTAAAGTACAAGCAGGAACCGTGTATTTAGTTGATAAAAATAAAAAGCATATGTACGCGTTGAGTAGTCCCGTTTCACATATTCCACTTTTACGTATTTATTATCACGATGGCAAAAAATGGCGTTTATTATAATTTTACACCTTAACTAGTACCTATGTTAAAAAAAATATTTTTTGCGTTGTTCGTTGGTTTGATTGCGGTATTTTTTTCTATGCGTGATGACCAATGGATAAAAGATTATGTAGGCAACCATTTCAAACGTGTATTTGAAAAAATATTTAATTGCACAGTTGCATGTGACGTTGTGTCTATTGATTTTTTACATCCTTGTATTGTTCTGAATAATGTAAAAGTTTCTTCTGCACCTGATTCGCACGAAAAATGGCAATGGCGTTGTAAAGAATTGTCTAGCGAATGTACGTGGCGCAGTCTATTGCTCTATAGAATGATTGACTTATCTGTTTCAGTTAATCAGCTTTGTGTGACATCCAATATTACAGGGGTAAAACCAGATATTTTTCCTCATGTGAAAAAAATAATAAAAGGGATGCCACGCGGATTACCAGTTCACTTGCAATTAGTTGAAATACGTAATGCTACATGTACTGCCTCTAATACTCAAAAAACACTATCGTTTTCATGTTCATTTGATAGTTGGTCTAAAAGAGTAGACGGAGTGTTGTGTTCACGGATGGAGATCAAAAGTAGTTGTGCACGAATGTACGAACGGCTTTGTTGGGATACGTTGTCAGGGGTTATTACATGGGATAAGCGTACGGATGGCTTTCACGTAGTTACTGACTGTACATGTGATATTCCACAGCTTGCGCAGTTAGGAACAGCGTGTCATGTCAAAGGAAAACTGCAAGGGCAGCGGGGATATTTTTTTGTTGAAAGTAAAGATAAAACGCTTTCTATTAATCCTGTTACGGTAAGTATAATAGATGACAAAATTATTGTCGCATGTAGTGCACAATTCCCTTTTTCATATCTTTCACACCTTGTTGCTAACGATGCAATTGAGATTGGTTCTTCTGGTACATGCTCCTTAAAAACAATTGCAAATTTGACTGACCTGAGTCGTGGGCTGAACGGTCATCTTGATATAAAAAATGTGCAGTTTGGGCGTGGTCTAAGTGATGCTTCTTGTAAAATTTATTTTTCACGGCGAGGGAGAAAATGGAAAGGAGGAGCACAGGTACATTTGATGCCCACGGTAGAGATAAATGGTGCATGGCATTGGGATGAAGATACAAACAAGGGAAGTTTAGAAGCAACCAATAACCTGTTAATTGAAATTCCGAGTACTCGGTATTGGAACATGAGACCGCACGAGTGTAATGTAAAAATTTCTTTTGATAAACAACATGGAATATCAGGTAAGTATAGCGGCATTGTTCGTAATGCAAAACTTGATCGGCAGGTGGTATTGGCGGGCCACATAAAGGAACAAAATAAAAAATTGTGTATAGAAGGCAAAGTGGGCGATACTGCATATCAAGTACGATATAAGTTAGAACCTCATGTCCGCTTTGAACAGTTTTCATTAAAAAATAAAGATAGCTTGTCACTTACTTCAATCAAAAGGGATGGTAATACTATCAAAGGAGAAATTGAGTTCCCGTTAATTCGGTCTGTAGTTAAAGGACTCTTGCAGTATGATGTGCAGGGTGAAGGACGCTTTGTTGTGTCAGCTTGTCTAGAAGGGCAGTGTCTAACAGGGAATATTACGTTAGTTGATGGTACCATTCGAGTTCCAGAAACGTATAACTTTATGAATGAATTTTGTTCAACATTTGCTTTGGATTACCTCAATAAAAAAGCTGTAGTAAAGGATGTTGTATGCACATTACATAAAGGAACTATTTCATGTAAACGAGCGGTGGCATATTTTGATGAACGGTTGGTACCATCCTTTGTTCACGCTTCTTTTAAAATGAATTCCTGTTTATTAAATGTACAGAGAGATTTATTTGCAGTAGTTTCAGGATCATTATTAGTTACACGATCGAAAAAAAGCTGTGCACGCATATATGCCCGCCTTATACTTGAACGCTCACAGTTAAAAGAAAATCTTTTTTCTCAGGGTTTTCAGAAAAACTTATTTACGATAACAAATGAAGCTTTTAATTCAAACGATGTACGTATTGATTGTGATGTTACCATTGGGACAAGGGATCCTATACGGGTAAAAACATCATTTTTAGAAACTGCAGCGAATGTGAATATATCGGTTTCTAATACAATAAAAGATCCACATGTTGAGGGTTCAATTAACCTTACTGGTGGCAAGCTGTTGTTTCCCTACAAGCCGTTGTATATAAAGAAAGGCAGGATTACCTTTATTAAAGGCCAATTAAATGATCCATTAATTGAATTAATAGCTAAGAATAAGATTAAAAAAAATACTGTTACGATGCGTGTTGTTGGCTCGTTACAACACCCTGATATTAGTTTGGATTCTTCGCCTCCATTAACAGAGCAGCAAATTATATCTCTTTTGTTTGCTGGATCTGAAGAAAATTCGCTCAATGTTGTAGTGCCTGCACTGGTTATTCAAAATGTAAGAAGTCTTTTATTTGATTCTGATAGCTTAGGGAGATCAATTACACGATTTTTTTATCCATTTAAACATGTGCGACTTATACCAAGCTTGAGTGATCAAACAGGGCGGGGCGGACTGCGTGCTTCACTTGAAATAGAAATCAAAAATCGTTGGCGAGCGCTTATTCAAAAAAACTTTAGTTTATCTGAGGACACACGGTTTGAGTTTGGTTATTTGTTCTCAGACGATGTTAATGTACGAGTGTTTCGTGACGAACGTCGCGATGTTGGGGGAGAGTTAGAAGTACGTTTAAAATTTGCAACAACTGGAGTAATAAAACTTTTTTTGTTAAAGTAACGGTGAAAGTTGAAGCAGTGTCAAATTTTTTAGCCATTACAGAAAGTGGGAACTAAACGTATGAAACATAGAGTGTTAAGATGTGTAATAATTGTTGCGGTTATTCCTCTTTTTTGTAACCACTTGTTGAGTTCACGGCTCCCGCGAACATTTTTAAAAAAGGCCGCTGCTAACATTATACCGACGCAAGGCTTTGGTAGAACTCATTTTATTCACAAATTTCCAATTCAAGCAATGCAGCAACTCGGACCAATAAGAAATTTTTCAACGAGCACTAAAGACAGTCAGGTTATTGGTAAACCTCTTTTTTCTCCTGATGATAATGTGCGTCTCGAGTTGCGTTCTTTGATTGAAAATGAACGCAAAGAAATTAAGATGGCTGCATATATACTCAATGATGAAGCGATTGCTGATGAGTTGATCAAGGCGAGTAATAGAGGAGTCAAAATAGAAATCATAGCAGACGGAACTATGGTAGGTCGATTTAGCGAAATTAGTAGACTTAAAGAACATCCTGGAATTGTTGTTTATGAATATGGGCCAAATAAAAAGGCGTTTTCTTCACCACTTATGCATAACAAATTTATTATTTGTTTAGATAATACATTTAAGAGTCAGGATAAAAAAGGCCGATCCTTGTTATGGACCGGTTCGTGTAACTTTACGGGAAAAGCCTATCAAACTAATGAAGAGAATTCAGTAATATTTAAAGGTGATGCTGTTAATAATTATAGAAAACAATTTGAAAAAATTAGACAGCGCGCAGAAAAGCACAAAAAAGATAACGCAAAAAAAACTCGCAAAAAGAATGCGAGCAGACAGAGATACAAAAACAAATGAGTCAATAAAAAGAACTAATTATTTTTTAAAAAATTCAGACAAGATAGTGCTTCATCACTACAATTCCTTCTTGGCTCGAGTTTTATATTATTCGGCTTTATGAACAATTGCAAGTTTTTTTTCAATTACTTTTTTAAAGTCGTCCGGAGCCGGACAAGAAAAGTAAAACTTCTTCCCTTTAAATTCGAACTCAAGTGCGTGAGCATGCAATGCATGACGCGCTATATCAGTTGATTGTGATCCATAAATATAATCACCGAGTAGTGGATGACCAAGAGCTGTCATGTGCACTCTAATTTGATGAGTTCGGCCAGTTTTTGGTTGTAACTCTATTAAAGTACTGTCATCAAAATAGTTGAGCACTTTGTATTGGGTCAATGCTGAACGTATTTTATCTGTTGATTTTTGTTTAAATGTAGTCATTTTATGACGGTGCACTGGGTGTCTGCCGATGGGTACATTAATAAATCCTTCTTTATCTGGATGTCCTTTGACAAATGCGTGGTAGGTTTTTTTAATCAGGCGATTTTTAAACATGCCAACAAATGTTTCGTATGCGTCTTGTGTGAGTGCAAGAATCATAATGCCCGACGTATTTTTATCAAGACGATGCACTATTCCCGGACGGCCCGGCTCGCCAACATCTTCTACGTGTGGGAATTTTGTAAGAAGCCAGTCAGCTAAGGTGACACTTGTTATATCAATGGGGGTTGAGTGGACAAGTAATCCGGCAGGTTTATTAACAATTAAAAAGTCTTCACCCTGATGAATACTATCAATGTTAAGTTCTTTTACTTTTTCTGCTTTTTCTTTTTTTATCTGTTCAGGGTCAATAGTAACTGACTTTTGTACGCGAACAATATCATCAAATTTTATCAGAGTGTTTGCTTTTGTAATTGGTTTTTCATTAATTATTACCATGTTATTTTCAATTATTTGCTTGACCGTAGTGCGCGATTGGATAGTAGTCAGGTGCTTAAAAAGAAACTTATCAAGGCGCGTGCCAGCATCTTCTTGAGAAACGACGAACGTATTATAATTGTCCGAGGGACTGTGAGTTTCGGTTAGTTTTTTTTTATTTTTCATTTTATTCTATCCCCTGGCCGATAGACCAAAGGCCTTTTTGAATGATTTGTTGATAACCAACATTTATACCCATAGTATACTTTGCAAACTGAAACCTGTCGATGGACAAGCGGGTAAAGATTAACTAACCTGGAAAGGCACGGTCCATAAGGGGTGGTTGTTTCGGGAGGAAAAAAATCATGGATGCAAAGAAAATTCTCCGTAAGGTGCGAAGAAAAATAGATAGTATTGTTAAAGGCAAGTCGTCAGAAGCACGTCTTTTATGGGATGATTTCCTTAAGCTGCATCCTGCAGATATGGTGGATTTTTTTGCTGATATAGAACAGGGTTATTTCAAACTCTTGTTCATTCGGCTGCCTAAAGAAATAAAGCTAGAAGTCTTTGACGAATTTTCAGATGCAATGAGAGTTCAAAGCCTTTCTTTTATGGATGAACAGGATGAAGCAGATGCTCTTAACTCATTGCCGCCTGACGAGCTAACCGATCTTTTTGATTTACTTTCTGACCAAGAACTACAACTATATTTGGGTCTTTTACACAAAAAGCCACGAGAAGATGTCCTTTCTCTCATGAAATTTGCACCAGATTCAGCTGGTGGAATCATGGACATCGACGCACTGACATTGATGAAAGATTTCACGGTTGAAAAAAGCATTTTATTGTTGCAACGCTTACATCCGAGCAGAGATATTGACCCGCTTTTGTATGTAACCGACAGACACCATAAACTTGTTGGCCATATTAAACTTGAAGACCTCGTATTACAAAGTCCACAAACACGTATTGCTACGTTTATGCGCCCTAATGAATATATTGCTCAAGCAGACGAAGATCAAGAAAAAATTGCAAAACAGATGGTTCACTATGGTCTCATGACCGTGCCCGTTATTGGCAAGGACGACCACTTTCTTGGCGTAATTCCAAGTGAAACGCTCATCGACGTTTTGGTTGAAGAGGCAAGTGAAGATCTTCAAATAATGTCGGCACTAGTTCCAATAAGAGGCACTTATTTTGAAGCACCATTTTGGCGGGTGTTAGCTGAACGAGGATCGATTTTAGTTGTCTTGCTTATTGCACAGTCGTTTTCAGCAAAAATTATGCAGTCGTATGCAGCAACATTACAAATAGGTTCGTTGTGGATTTTCATTACTACTCTCATTAGTGCTGGTGGCAACTCAAGCAACCAAACCTCTGCTATCGCAATCCAAGGTCTTGCTGTAGGCGAAATTAGACCGAGTAATGTCTGGAAATTTTTTAAACGAGAAATGAGCATGGCATTGTTACTTGCACTTATTTTGGGTGCAGTTGGTTTTGTGCGCGCTTATTTAACATCACGCAGTATAATAGAATCGCTTGCGATTAGCGTTTCACTTGCGGTAATTGTTGTTGTAGCAGTTGCGCTGGGCAGTTTAATTCCAATTCTACTAAGACGCTTTAATATTGACCCGGCATTTTCGGCTGGCCCTTTCTTAGCTACACTGATGGATATTCTGGGTGTATTTATTTATTGTTCAGTGAGCGGCTACATTTTGAGTGGTTTACTTACATAGTCTTGTAAAAAAACTAAAAAAACGACTCTTTTTTGTTGACAAAAAGGCCTTGGTTTTATACCTTATAAGAGTCAATTTAGAAAAGAGGCATTTATTCTTAAATGTTTTTTTGTGGCGAGCCGCTAGCTCAGTTGGTAGAGCAACAGCCTTTTAAGCTGTGGGTCGTTGGTTCGATTCCAACGCGGCTCACCAGTTATTTCTTTTAGAAATGCCTGGCAGGCCAGTCTTCACTAGAGGTTCGTATGGAACCGCCAGTTTTTAGTGAAGCTGGAATATAAGAATTGACATTGACAGTAACAAGTGAAGTATGCCCTTCGTAACTAATTCCGAAAGCAATGCGAAGTAGGGCCCTTTCTTTTTTGACGCTCACGTTGTATTGTCCCCATCGTCTAGCCTGGTCTAGGACGTCGCCCTTTCACGGCGAAAACAGGGGTTCGAATCCCCTTGGGGACGCCATCTTTACTAAAGCTATGGATGGCATTTTCAATCTTAAGTTTTTTTTTACAATATTTGACAGGCTAGTTTTAAAACGCCTAGTCAGTTAGTTAAAAAATCAAGAAAATTAATTTTTAATAATCATAGGGATGACTATGTTTTCGGTTTGCGTATATGCTTTTGCGATGTATCTTTTGTGTGCTATTCAAACTGTAGCGCCGATGGGTCCACATGGGTTAGATGGTGCGGTAGTAAAAGGCGCTGCAATCGGAGGATTATCTGGTGGTGCAGCTGCGGTTTCAGCTCAACAAAGCACCAATGAACGCCTGTCTGAAAATGATAGAAAAATTGCAATTGTAGTGGGTGCACTTGGCGGTTTTCAAGTAGGTCAAACAAATCCAATTGAATGTGTTATTACCCCTAAAGATGGTCCAACCTTTTTTTAAAATAATCAGAACGGTCCAGTAATTTTGGATAGACCGTTCAATATTTCCGGAGAGAAAAAAATAAATTGAGTGATAGGGGGTGTCCAGAGAAAAATTTCTTTTTTATTGAGCCTAAATTCTTGACTTTTATTTCTATTATACCTTATGCTTAAAATAAGAGAAGGCATTTTACGGTTTTCAGATAAAAATAAGGGTAAAAGATGAAAAATATGGTTTTAAGAGGCTTTCTATTTGGCCTTATAGCTTTATACGGGGGAACTATTCAGCCTGCAGCTATGTCTGTTCGCCAGCAACGGATTGTAACTATACAAGAAAAATTGGCTGGTTTGGGAGATAACAATTTCGATCGAACCATACGCAATAGCCTTGTTCCAGAGTTAAATACATTGCTTATGGAAGAAGCAATTGAAGAAAGTCGTCGTGAGCAGCGCAGGCTGCTTAGAAGACCAATGGTGCAACCCGCGAGGACAACAACACCAGAAGAACAACAACTTGATGAGCTTCAGAAAAAGTTTTTTGAGCTGAAGTCTGGTAGTGCTGATTATGAAGTTATGCAAAACAGCTTGAGATCAGAAATCAATAGACTACAAGATTTTTTGCTTAAACAACAACATCAGCAAGCATCAATACAAAGACCAGCTGATGCCCAAGAAGAAGAGGAAAAGAAGACCTCAGAAGCTGCAGTGGTTCAACGCGAACGACCACGACGTGACGATTCTCAAGCTTATTTAACGAACCTTGCTCAACAACTTCAAGAAGCAGATGCAGAAGCTGCGCTTCAAAAATTTTCTCGGACAGGTAAGTTGGCAGAAATAGCGGGTCTGAAAGAAAGGATAAGGAGAGTCGGAAGGACTACTCAGGCCGGTATAGAATATCGAGCGCGGCTGCAAATGTTACAACGTACTTTAGATAAAACAGAACCAGTAGATCGAAAAGAACATCGAGAACAACAAGAACAACAAAATAGAGTTGCATTGATTGCTGACATACAAAGATTGTCGCAAGAAGTAGATATTCAATTTAAATATTTACCAGTCAAGGAACAAGTCGGTTATGTGTGTGGATATGAATCAGTTTTCAATACAAAAGCGCTTCATCAGGCCTTTGGACGCAATGCTGTTAATTCTCAAACCATTCAGCATCTGTCAGCTGCTTTTGATAAAGAGAAAGAAAAATGTCCACTTGGAGAAGCTCAGATAGAGAATGTAATAGCAGAAAGTGACAAAGTTCAACTAAAAAATTATATTATTGCATCTACCCTTTTTCCCGATGACTACACTGAAGAAAATTTAGTTTTAAAAGAAGATTCTGATCCTTTAAAATTTCAAAATCTTAAAGATCAGATAAAATTAATAACTCTTACCCAATTTAAAAACCATGAATATGAAGGTATTTACTCTTTCTTTTTCACCATACCTACCGGCCAACGGCATTGGGCTTCTGTTTCAGTAGTTAAAAAAGCAGGCCAGCAACCGTATCTTGTGTATCTTGATTCTGTAAGGCCGCAAAGAAAAATACCGGATGGTATTGCATTCTTGTCTAAATGGATTACGCAACAAATAAAATAGATAACAACTATCGTAAAAGATTCTATTAAAGATTCAGGTGAGAGATTATTTCTTGCCTGAATATCCTTTTTTTTATTACAGTGAAGCTGTTATGAAAACGTTTTATGTATTTAGTAAAAAAGAGAGTTGGTATGAAATTATTTTTAGATACATCTAATATTGAAGATATTAAAAAATATCGGGAGCTTGGCATACTTGATGGGGTCACCACTAATCCATCTAGTTTAAGTAAGGAAGGCGGTGATGTTGCTCAAAAAGTTAAAGACATTGCTACCGCGTTTCCTGAAGGTGACATCAGTGTTGAAGTTACTGAAACTGATCCAGACAAAGTATATGAACAAGCAAAAAAAATTGCCGCACTTGCCAAAAATATTACGATAAAAATTCCATGTCATGCACAATATTATGCTATTATTAAAAAATTAGTTAAAGAAAAAGTTTCAATAAATGTGACGCTTGTCTTTACACTTATACAAAGTTTAATGATGTGCAAACTTGGTGTACATTATATCTCACCGTTCGTTGGCCGGTGGGACGACATTGATGTTGATGGCAGTAAATTATTATATGAAGTTCGCCATATGATTGATATGTATGATTATAAAACAGAATTACTTGCCGCTTCATTGCGTACGGTGCGTAATTTACACGATGCAATTTTAGCTGGTGCTGATGTTGCGACAGTGTCAGCCAAAGTTTTAGAAAAATCATTGGAACATCCGTTGACTGATTCGGGGATAAAAAAGTTTGATGCTGATTGGCAAAAACTTGGGGCACCCAAATTTCCGTAATGAAACGCCAATTAACTATCGCCCACATCACCAACAACTACACGCCATACAGCGGCGGGGTGGTACATTCAATTGATTCTTTGGTTGGTGGTCTGCAGCAGCAGGGCCACAACCCATTTATTATTACGCTTGATTTTTTGGGTGATGCGCACGATGATCCGGAGCATGTGGTACGCGTGACTGCACCAATTAAGTTTAGGTACAAAAAAAAACATTGCGCAATTCCATGGCACTGCAAAAA
>Ga0114925_10000350_pt1 | contig 19837 bp, 22 predicted proteins | sample SumtaG_2_FD_87287 | JGI IMG/M metagenome (GOLD analysis project Ga0114925, IMG submission 87287) | Deep subsurface microbial communities from Indian Ocean to uncover new lineages of life (NeLLi) - Sumatra_00607 metaG | ecosystem: Environmental > Aquatic > Marine > Oceanic > Sediment | place... | reverse complement strand
TTATACGATATCGAATTATAAAGATATTTTTATAACTCTAATACTTATTATTCTAATTTTTATTTTAAGAAGGCTATGTTGAATTGCCTATATAAATGTCTCATTTTAATATATATACGCATATAGCTTCTATAGTGATCTCTATAGTTAATAATATAAAAAAAATATTTTAACATTAATTAGCTTGCTTAATCTTCGTGATACTTATTAAGGTATGAATAGAATTGTAACGTAAAAGGGAACTCAAAAATATAAAATCTAAAAGAGTAAAAGATTTTTGATTTTTACAAGAAATTATAAGTTTTTATAGAATTTCAACGAACAATTGAAATAATAATAAAAAATCTTAAAAATGGTAATAAAAATATGGATGAAATAAAGAAGATTATTGACGAATTGGGAAACACTTCGCTAGAGAATAGCATTCATATTGCTGGAGTCGCAGTTGTGGCTGATTCGGGAAATGTTGTTTTCCAGACAAGTAATTGGGATTTAACCAGTCTAACAAATGCTGTATTGAGTCTTATCAAAGGCGACCCCTCATTTATTATGAATGATGTGGACTTTACTATTGTCGAAAAGACATCTGAAGGAATAATAGCAACAAATAATAGTGGGATGGGACATGTATTATTCGTGCCTTTTCAAGGAGGCGTGCTTTTATCATATGCCATGCCTCAAGCAGATCCACCTAAAGCATTATCTTTTCTCAAAACTTTTGCGATGAGATTGAATGGGAAGGTATAATTATTGAATATAATAATATAAATGTAATTCTACGATCTTAATTCTTGTTCAAAAATAAAAAGAAGATAATATTATATATTTATCTTCTATCTTAGTGAAAATATAGAATTTATGATAATAATATGAAATAGTCTAAGATTTCAAAATGACTGGTATATATACGGAGTATTACGGGATAATTCAAAAAGCGATTGATGAAAAGAATTTCAAACTTGCCATAAAGTATTGGAATGAAATGAAAAAAAAAGCGATGGTAAGTGATAACAAATATGGTCTAAAAGAATGTAAAAAATTAAAAAAGAAAATAAACGATGAAATTATTTATGAGAATGGGTTAAAGACTTTTAACAAGGCAAAAATAGAGTATAAAAATAAACACTACCTTACAGCACTCCCCTTATATAAAAAGGCAAGAGATTATATGATAAAATCCGATATAATGAAAGAAAAATTTAAGAAAGAAAAGTTAAGAGAAATAGACGATGCGATTTCTGATATTAACGAAAAGTGTAATTTCCAAAATATTGTCGATTTGCTTCTAAAAGAAAAGGACGATGAAAAATTTAATAAACTTGTTGAAGTGCTCGGAAAAATTGTGAAACAAAAAATTGAGTTAATTGCTCCTGCTATAGATATGTTCCTTAAAATGGTTGATAGCAAGAAAAAAGACGCAAAATTCAGGGCTATTAAAGGATTAGGGGAAGTTGCAGTCCAACGCCCAGGTTGGGCTTACATGGGAATTAATAAACTGGTAAAACTTTCGAGAGAGGATAAGAATGATGATGCACGTATAATGGCATTAATGGAATTATCAAGAATAGGACGAGTGAATCCCACTATGTTATTAGAACATATTTTACCAATTTTTGACGCATTAAGAGATCGAGATAAAAATGTTAGAAGTTGGGCTGCTATCACGATTGGTGTAATGGCAGAGGCGATCCCTCTGGAAGCTAAAGAGGCAATCCCCGCATTAAGAGAAGCACTTCATGATGAAAATATCTTAGTCAGGCAATATGCTTATAAAGCATTAGAACTAATCAAAGCTGCAATGAGAAAAATGGAAAAAAATGCTGAATAGTATCAAGTTTTTTTTTTCAAATATCCATTTCTTATATCAATATTCTATTAATGATTAATGATAAAAAATAAGGAATAATACAAAAAAGCAATAGATATTTATAGGAAAAATTACACATTAAGTGTGGAGATAATAATGGCACGTGTATCGGTTGATGAGGAACTTTTAATGAATTTACTTGATTTTAAATTAAACCATCTTAAAGAAGAGATTGATCGAATATTAAGTAAGTGGAATTATATGTCTTCTACTGAATTTTTAAAACACGCTAAAGATGGAACACTTTCAGAAGCAGAAATGGATGCTATTGAATTAATAAATCTCAATGACGAACGTGAACGATTGTTAGGAGAAAAAACAAGCTTTATTGGGGAATAATGTATGCAATTCTAAATTATTAGAAGCAAAAGCAATTTTCGAGCAACTTTTTGATAAGGAGATTAAAACTTTAACTTTAAATCCAGATTCTAGGAAGCTTCATATCGTATTATCCGATGGTATTGAAATTTATGTCATCTATAATGATCATGGTGAATATGGTTATAATATCCTATTTTCCAAGCTTGATTTAGATAGATGTAGGTTTGATAACAATGATAATCAATGGGATGTTGATTCTAATCCACACCATTTCCATCCAAGAAAAAAAACGGAAGTAGAATCAAGTAAAATGACAGGAAATCCTCAAGATGACATTCCATATCTCTATAAAATGCTTAAGTCAGGTAAACTACATAAAACAGAATAATAGTATTCTGGTAATTGAACTACCATTCCCTAAACTAAAGTAAAGGCGTGGGTTTTCTTTCACAAAAATGATAAAATGGATGCGGTTGAATTGTAATTAAAATATTTATTATTTGAGCCATAATTAGTCTCTACATATGCATGATATAATAATAATGGGTGCGGGACTTGCTGGATGCTGTTTAGGAGCTTTACTCTCAAAATCAAAAATGAAGACATTGATATTAGAGGAATGCACAGAGCTAGGAGGTCGTGCCAAATTTAATTATTTCTACGGAGTCCCTTTAGATTACGGAATACATGCAATACTACTTGGTAAGAAATCATCTATATCAGCAATCCTTAATGAACATGATAGAAAAATTAACATAATCGATATTGGAATGTCTATCTATCGTGATGGAAAATTTAGGGAATTTATAGGACCATCCTTAAAATCTACACTTCGATCTGAATTATTTAATATTCGTGAATTTCTTAGGGTCCTCCGAAAATCTGTTTTTAAGCGAGATAGAAAAGCTCTTTTTGAAGAATCCCTCGAAACTTGGATAAAACGTGCAAAAATTAAAGGAAATATAGTTGATTTTCTCAAATGTGTATCAATAGGATTATTAGTTCAAAAAGATTTTAATAAAGTGCCTATAGGGCAGATATTATCATATCTTAATTTAACTCTTAAAACTAGGGGCTTAGTAGGGTATCCCGAAGGGGGATGGATGGGAATATGGAAAGAATTAAACAAGATATTGGAAGAATCATCACATTGTGAGCTACGATTAGGAGAGAAAATCAATAAAATTAATATAGATGATGGAAATTTAACTTTAATAGAAACTAATAAGAATATCTATGAGGCAAAACATTATGTATGTGCTTTTCCGCCAAATTTACTCCTTGAAAGAGGAATAATAGCTGAGAATCAGATACCTGAAACTATTAAAAATTCTATGAAGGAATGTAAAATGGTATATGGATTAAATATAGACTTCCTCTTATCAAAAAAGATAAGTGATAATAAAAATCTAATGTTTACCATAAATCCTCCTACTCTCTCATCTTTCCCATCAAATGCAACTCCTGAATTATCAGAAGAGTTTGCTCAGGTTTTTACGTGTTTCCATCCAATCGGGACTCAAAAACCCGATGAAAAAGAATTAAAGGAACTATTCGATTGGCTTGAAAATTATTATAATGATATTTTTCCTGAATTAAAAAGATCTACGGTACATAGTAGAAAATTATTAGTCCCGGTTATTGGAGCGGAAAATAGTATTGAATATAATCCATTAAATAGACTAAGTGTGAATCCCCCTGAATTTAAAAATCTATTTTTTATAGGTGATTGTATTAAAGTTCCAGGAGCAGGAGGAGAAACCGCTATGAGAAGTGCCTTCAAATTATGGAAAATATTAAAAAAATTTTAACTCTTTTTATAATATTTGAATGAATACAATCCATGTTGCACATTAGAACAAGGATTATTTTTTGCGTTTCGAGCAAAAAAGTCGGCAGAAGCACATATTGGCGTCGGTAAAGATACAGACATTATGGTTTTAAGACAAGATAAAGAATCAATATTTATTTTGAACGAGTCTGACGAAATGCGTCGATTAGAGGAAATATACAAAGAAGAAAAAATTAATATTAGTAAATTGTTTAATAATAATGCCGATAAAATAAAGGGTTTGTTAAATGAGAGAAGAACGCAATAAACAATTACATCAGTCGTTTAAACCCATTGCAAAAAAATTGCAACAAAAATGGGATTTGAAAAAAAAGTATTTAAAGGAAAAAGGTAAACCCATTTCCAAATCAAAAGGTAAACCGTTTGAAAAAAATAAGTGATTCTTAAAGATTATATAGATTAATAACATTTTTCTATGGTATAATGGATTTGTTATAATCATCAGAATGAAAAAAGATACATTTTTTAGATAAGGTCTTTAAATAGAACAGAATCATGTATCATTCCAAACCATATTAGAATTTTAACTCCTTTTATAACATTTCAACCATCATGCAATCTAAAATTCCTTGTATCTATGTGGATCAATAACATTTAGAAATGTGCTTTTTGCTGGTTCATTAGTAATTTCTTTCAATACATTTTCTGGAATTATACAATCTTTAATTAATTCTATCTTTCCAAGATTACCTAGAGAAATTAAAACGGTTGAATCTACTATCATTCAAGCGCCTTCAATTCATCATTAATTTCGTCTGGACTAATTTGAACAAGTAAACCTTTTTCTTTAGCAATCATAAACCAATCTGCTAGAGATATACCAGCAATTCGTGCTGCTTGTTTTACGCTAATTTTATTAAATATATAAAGTTCTATTGCTTTCTTAAGTTTTAATTCTTTCAATCCCTCTTCCAATGCCTTTCTCTTTACCTCTTCCTTATTGATTCCTAAAAGTTTTGCTAATTCTTCAATATCTTTTTCTAAACTAATCATAATATATATACTTATAAAATTCAATTATATATTTTTTGGGTATGAATTTAGCAATGTTTTTAAAATTCAAAAAAATTTTAACTCTTTTTATAACATTTAAACCATCATGCAATCCACAATTCCTTGTATCTATGTGGATAAATAACATTTAGAAAAGAATTGAAGAGAAAAAATCATTCTTCCATTTGCTTTTCTATTTTTTCCTTAGATTTTTGTATGCTCTTAGTGCCTCTAAGTATATACCATGCTCCTTTTTCATATGTTAATCTTCCATGTGTGAATCTACCTAAATTTTGTCCTACAGTAAACACACAAATATAACAAAGAAATAAGAATAGAGCAAAAATATGCCAAACCGCTCCAAAATAATTCTCAACAGGAAGAGGCATCGGCATTCCAAACATAGCACCCGGCGTGAACATCCAATACCTTCCAACTACAGAAGGATGCACGGTATCTGGAATATCAATCCAGGGAAGGATCTCAAACCAATTCGCATTTATAACATCTATATAAATTAGAAAGTCAAAAGTGATTAATCCTCCACACCAAAGTATACCAAACCAAAGAAGCCAAGCTCGGTTTCGCTTTCTAAGGTATTTCCGATATAAATATGAATTTAACCAACCTCCAATAAAACATAGCACCAAACCTTCAATAAATCCCATTTAATACACCTCCATTTTATTCCGTTCTGTAGGGAGCCACCCATTTTCTATATACCAATCAATTGTTTCCTTATATCCCGTCCACGTGTCATACTGAAACTCAAAACCTAAATCCTTTAATTTCTGATTTGAAAACGCATGATTGTGAGTAATATATTCAACCATAGGGCGATCTATACTAGGTCTAACACCTAATTTTCTTGATTTATTCTCCTTTCTTTTAGCAATCCAAGTTGCTAATTTTGTAAAAAATTTAAATAAAGGAAACCAAACTGAGAGATATGTACATTTCATTCCAAATTGCCCAAAGACCCATTCAAGCCAGTCATCCATCCAAACAGGATCACCTACAAGGTTATAAGCTTCACCAATGGCCTCCTCCTTATTTGCTAAGAGTATTGCCGAGCGTGATAAATCTACAACGTGAACCGAAGGGTATACTAATCTATGTTTTTTAGGATGTAATAAAGGAACAACACCATGACCCATCATTTTGAGAATTAATAAGACATGATATGCTCCATACATTTGATAGGGGCCATAAATCACCCCTGGACGAATAGTAGTTGCCTTCAAACCTTTTTCTTCCATATACTCTTTCAGTAATAATTCTTGCTCCATTTTACTAATATTATAACTATTTGGAGGATTAAACGGAGCGGTCTCATCAGCAAGGATGACATATTTGGTCTTTTTATCATGTTTATAATCCGGCTCGCCATAAACCCCGCACGTGCTCCAATGAATAAAGCGGAGACTATTCAAATCCTGAGTTTCACAGATTAGCTCTAATAAATTTCTTGTTCCTTCAACGTTAATTTTACGCAGTATATCCAATTCGGCAAAGTAATCATATAAACTGGCTGGATGGAAAATGACATCATATTTTTTATTTTTGAATAATTCCCCCAATGTTTCGATTTTAGTTAAATCGGCAGCAATAAATTCTACTCGTGGATCATCAAGAACTTGCACGTTGTACTTTAATTTAGAGGTAAAAACCGTTTCTTTCGTCATAATTTCTTTTCGGGTATCGCTCGGCAAATCAGTAGCTACAATCTCGCAATTTGGATATTCTTTTAAAAGTGCCTCCACCATGAATGTTCCCGAATGACCCTTCGCACCATCAACTAAAAACAGTTTTTCACCCGTCATAAATATCAACCTAATTATTAATTAAATAGAATTATATAAAAACGTAGTTGATAATTCTTCAATTAGTTGTTTTATTCCAAAATTTAACCGATCTTTATTATCTTTATATACTTTGTTAGAAACGGGTAAAGTTTTAACTATTATTACAGAGTATTCTTGGAGCAGTCCATCAAAAAAAGCTTTAAAAAATAATCTTCTAAGCCATGATTACCTGAGGGATCCAAAAGCCAAACTAAAAATGAAGAAAAGGCAGGTTCAAAGGTTTGGATTTTGAAAATTTCCATTATAATAAAAGTTTTAAGAAAACGCTGTAATATTTATTAAATTATCATCAGAAACAAAAACTTCTAATAATAATAAGTCGCTAATAAGACAATCAACTATTTTACTTTTTAATACTTTATATTATCCAATATTCCTTTAAATAATTTTTCATAAACACAAATAGAGAAAATTATTTCCAAAATACTCTTGAATTATTTAATAATGATTTTGAGTTATTTAATATTTTACAATTTTGAAAGATTTAAAATTAATATAAACAAAAGATATTTATTACAATAAAAATCTATAGTTAAAATTTTGAATTATGGAATCAATTGATTCTTTTGAATATTGGAATGAACGGGAACTTAAGTGTGTTGAGAGTACATTAAGCCAATTTAAAGAGGATGACAGGCTCAGAATCGATCCTTGGTTTTTTACACCAAAGAATTTAGAAAATGTTGTTGGACATCAGAATTTAAAATTCATAAGGAAAATTTGGAATAGAGGCCATTACGGTGAATTTCTATCCTATAATGTATTCGCTATCATATATTTTTATCTATTTAAAATTTGGACCGAAGAAGATTACAAATCAAGGATAAAATTACATTTAAATAGATTTTTGGATCTCTTTTGTGATTGGTGGGAAAAACCAATTGTAATGAAATGGTTTGAATCTAAACAAAAGCTAATTCAAAAATTTGGAGAATCTAAAATCGCTTCTATTATTTCTTCGATGATTTTAATTGTTTATGAGTATAAACCTTCAGCTTATATTACTCCTCCAAAAGAAATCACCGAGGAAGGGAAAATTATTCCGTACCACAAAATAATAGAGCTTCTAAGAAATGAAATTCCCGGTAATAAAGAAGTGTCAAATTGGGAACAAAACTTTCAAAAAAAGAAGAGAATTTTCAATATTTTTTTGACTCTAATCCCTATTTCAATGTTTTGTATTTTTATATTTACTGATGATATATATTTTTATTTAAATTATTATTTTGTTGCTCTCATATCTCTTATTTGTATCTTCATATATGATTGGATACTAATAAATAAGATTCATAAGAACGTTTGGGCCAATATATTTATTTTATCATTGATCTTAATTTATATAAATTACTTTATATATCTTTTTATCTACGGAGATTATTCTATAATCCCACATATTATTCAATTGATTGCTTGGATAATTATTATTATCTCCTTTTCAATTTTCTCATTCCAATATTCTAAATTTGGTAATCGAAGATATGTATTTGGTACTTACTTTCTATATGGATTGTGTATCTGGGATATTATTATTTCTTTATACTCATATTTTACGAACGATATTTCTGCTTATTTCCTTGAATTTCTCTTTTTAGTTTGGATATATGTGTTTTTTATGATAGGTATCAATAATGATTTAAATTGTAAATTTTCACCTATTTACTGGGTCAGATTTAAATTCATTCATCCACTTGAGACTTATAAAGAATTAGGTATTTTAGAAGAGTTTGCTCAAGCATTAGCAGATGCTATGAATCAAAACTTATCTCTCGTTATGAGCAAATTAGATCTTTCAAAATCTATTGAACAGAATTGTAATCTATTAGGATTGAGATTTAAAAGAAATATAAATGATGTTTTTAAGTTAATTTCTAAACACAAAAATGAAATTTTTACAAAAATAATTCCAAACTGCCCTGAAGATAGAACATGTCCAGTTCTCGATGAAAAATTAGAAGAATTTTATAAGGAGATAATTAAGAACTTAAGTATAAAGAATATAAATTTAGAAATTCTTGGAATAAAGGTTAAAGAAAAACTCCCTAATGACATCATAATTTCTCTTGAAAGAGCAGAGGGTTATTATAAAATTTTTCGAATTTTAAATTTAAAATCATATGGTCCAAGTATTTTAGAACTTGCAAAATCGTTTGAAAATCTTTTTAAAAAACTAATGAGATTTTTTATTCAGCAGAAAGATTCAATAGCATATGTTCAAATATCAACTAATAAGCAAAAAGAATTGCCCATAGTTGAAATGATAAAAAAAGGTGTTGATTTATATACTTTTGGTTCATTTCTTTTTGTAATTCAAGAAACTCTCTCATATCCTGGAGATTGTAAAATAAAGAAACAATTTTATAAATTTCTTCAAAAATATATTGATTTAAATATCGAAGATATTAAATTACTCAGACAAGTTACTAATTTTCGGAATGATTATGCTCATATCTCTGGTGAAATTGTAACTAAAGACCATTACTTTATTTTTCGGAAGTTAATTTTTGATATTATTAATGGATTAACAGCTGATCTTTCAACTATAAGTAAAGAAAAACATTTAAAAACTAAAGCTTTAGTATAGTTGATGTTTCTCTACTTTAAGATTTTATATTTTTCTTATGTGATATTTGCTTATTTAAACTTTATAGCAAAGATATAGGTATTAAATAGTTATCTCTTTCCACTCCTCTAAACTTTCAAATATTTTTAAATTTAGATCATTCCAATCAATTAGATAATGATCAAAACATATAAATGAAGGATGCCCTTGTAAAATGAGTATACCTTTTTCAGTAAGAAAATTAATCAAAGAATCCCTAATTTTATTTTCACTTAAAATTAAAGGTTTAAATGAAACATCAAACATACTACTATTGAAAACGGGTTTTATTTTTAATAATTTTTCTAAATTTAATTTTCTAATAGAATTATTAAAAATATTTACAAACTTTTTTCCCGTAGAAGAAATTTTATTAAATCCTGAGTTTTCTTCCATGAAATCTAAGGTAGCTAAAGCAGAATAGACAGATAACATTTCCTTCGAAAATGTTCCAGTAATTCTTGTCGATTCTGAATGTTTTAAAATGTTTTCATCACCTATAATTAAACTAATGGGAGCTCCATTAGCTAAGGATTTTCCAAAAATAACCAAATCCATATTGAAATTTTCAGTTATTCCAATCCCGTGTTTAGAGATCCTCCCACCAGTTTTAGTTTCGTCTAAAATAACCATTATTTCATATTTATGACAGATCTCAATCGCTTCTATTATAACTTTTTCACTAGTGTAGTATATTTGGTAAGCATCCAATATCATCGAACCAATCTTATTTTCATTCTTCCTTAAAAGAATTTCCAGATCGTTTAAATCAAAATTAATCCAATTGAAAATTGGTTCTTTTTTATTAAATGATCTAATTCCAGAATTCCTTTTTGTTTCATACCTTATTTGTTTTCTAAAGGGTGAATCCAATGGTTCATGCCATTTAACAGAATTTCCTATTTGTATATCATACCATCCAATATAACCACATCTTATGATACCTTTTTTACCAGTTAATTTTGAACATAAACGAATTGCCCCCAATACTGCTTCAGAGGCTGTTTTAAAAAAAATTCCTGTGAAATTTTCGCTCAAATCAGAGAGTAACTTTTCAAGGTATAAAGCATGCCACTTAGAATACCCCGGCATAATAATTCCATTTTCTAAATAAGGAATAAATTTTTCTTGGAATTGAGGATTATTATGACCAATAATTACTGGACCAAAGCCAAGAATAAAATCGTAATAATGATTGCCCTTTGTATCATATACCAAATATCTATTACCATGACTAAATAAAATCTCTTTACCATTTCGGAAGAAATTATTTAATCCAGAATGGTAAATCTTATTTTTTCGTGCCAAATCCACTCCTCCGATTTTAAATTAAATCCATTTATTAATATGTTTTTCATTTAATAATTCTCTTTCATATTGACCTTTACAATCTCGACAATTAACACATAATTCCTTATATTCATCCCAAATATGTGGAATTGGAAAATAATTTCTTGCATACGCAGAAACACAGATTGAGCTATGAAATATTGGAATGTATATTTCTTTAGAAATTAATTCTTTAAATTTCCAAATATGCTGAATAGTTTTTTCCGAAGCTATAATTAATTCTGAATGAGAAGGATGTTTAAAATTAACGAGTTTATCTATTTTTTTATCCAAACATTCATATAAGATACCCATGCATATGGAATCGGGTTTAAATTCTTTAATTTTTTTGATATATAGCTCATAATCCTTTAATGTGTCGTTAGTAATAGGTTTTATATATAGACAAGAGTTTATATCATACTCTTTACAAATCTTAAAATTTTTAAATCTTTGATCAATAGGAGCCGCAAAAGGCTCTATATTTGAAGCTTGAGAGATAGTATTATTAGAAGTAAATATTGTAATTTGCCCTTTGTATTTCTGATGGGTTTTAATTGTTCTAATTATTCCTTCAGGAATTACTTGTTTAGTAGATATTTGAATTGGATTACTTAATGGTAGAAATTTTTCCAAAATACACTTAACTAATTTTGCTGAACTTTTCGATTTAAACGGTTCTGTATCAGGGCATAAAGAGATTAACGCACCCTTACTTCCAAAACTAAAAGTTGGTTGATTTTCAATAAAATGAAGAGACGATTTTAATTCTTCTATCTCAATTAATCTTTGCTTATTTTTAGAACCTTTGACATAGCAATATTCACAACTATTTCCACATCCATATATAGAAACATTTATGAAAAAACGATTTCTATTAATTTGTATATTTCTTGGTTGATTTTGGATAATATCCATAAGACTAATTAAAACCTCTTTTTTTTCTTTTCCTTAAATCCTTCTTATATTTTTCCTTAGATAATTCACGAACTTGACTATTAGGATAAATCTCTTCTTTTAGTTCTAATATTCTTGTGTTCATTTCTTCATCATAAGTCCTTAGATATGCTACTAAATTATTGAATCGGCAATATTCACATAATTTCATAAATGGATTATTCTCCTCAGTCTTACTTTTATCGATCTTTAGGTCTTTATAGAAATCCCAATCTCCAATAATGAATATATTATGTTTAAACAAGGACATCGTTGAATATACTCTTGTTTTATATTCCAAAATACCTATTGTTCTTGTAGTATTTGTTCTGGTTAGGGGAATGATTATAATATCGAGTTTCTCTTTAAAAGATTCAGCTATCCCGACTTTCACTATTACAGGCAAGTCCTTAAATTTAAATATTAAAGACTGAGATCTTTTATTATATTTCTCTAAGAAATTAAGTAGACTTATCTTTTTGAATAGCATATTAAAATGTAAGACATAAAATGTAATTATTCCAACCCGTAAAGGATTTTCTTCATCATACTGTTTATTTTTTCTGTAATTTATCGCTTCTTTAGATTTATCTCTCCATAATTGATTTATATCCTTATCTTTTATTTCATCATACAGATGGGATAAAAGTTTAATCGCAATTTCAGTTTCTAAAGGATTATCCTTATTATCTGGTAATTCAACATCGTTTTCTTCACACTTTATTAACGGATTGTATTGACTAGTCGATAAGAATGTAAATGATTCAAATGATTCTGCATCTCTTTTTTTTGAACAAAATCCTTTCTTAGGAATATTAAAACCAGAAAATTTTGTGTCTTTAACATAAAGGAAATTTTTCAGAGTTAATTCAGGTAATATTTCTTCAAGAAACCAATTAAGAATATAAACAAACATGGGAATTAAAACTTCAATATCCTCTTTATTCTCTATTTTTTCATGAATACAAATATTACCCGTCAGTCGAATCGTATTAATATAAAGATATTTTGGTTCTTTAATGAATCCCTTTTCTTTGAGTATCCATGCCATTTCTCCAAAATCTTTGCGTTCTACATTCTCTTCAGTTCTCTCATAGATAAATTTAGTAATTCGCTCACATACTGTTCTCATCTTACCTGCACAACTAGATGGATCAATCTCAGCCATCTCTAAAATTCCTTGTGCTTCTTTTTTATCGATTATATTTTTTATTTCTTCATTTTCCCAATTAATTCTATTAATAAAATCTCTCATTATAATCTCTCCTCTATCTTTATATTATTTAGGATTGTTAAATCCATATCAATTCTTTCAATTATCGGATTTGAAGTAAATATTTTAAGGTTTTCAAGTTCCCAATCATTTAATTTCTTCCCACGCCATATGCCATATAAATCGATGGTAAAATTATTTGAGAACTCTAATTTAATAGCCCCGAATGTAATTGATAGCGTGTAAAGAAAACGATTGAAGTCCTCCCAGCTACATTTATACTTCTTTTTTAATTTCGATTGCGGTATTCTTTCTAAATGCTTAGCGATTAGGTTTCTATTTCCTCGAGCACGTGCTATAAAGTCAGAATCTTGACTAAAGAGATATAATTTGAGATTTTGTTGACGAATTTCATTGATTAAACCCTGAATTATTCGACTATCCATATCTCTTCTAGAAATACTTTTTTCTTCCTCAACGATTTTAGAATATACATTCTCATCACATTTTAAAAAATCCATATGTCCTAAGTGCTTAATTCTCGCTTTAAATTTATTTTGGTTGAAGAACTCTTCAATCATCTCTGGATGTGCGCTGTTATCCTTCAATTCTTCAATATCATTGACCTTATACTTATCCTCATATGTGATTAATTCATTCTTTACTCCCTCTGATAATAGAAAATAGATTGGATATTTAGGTTTTCTATATCTCTGCTCTAAAAGTCTGGAGAGTTGGGTGAAAAATTGATCGTAATAAAGACAAGTGTCAAAACCAATGGCGATTGGTGTATCACCTTCTAAAATATTAACTTTTTCTAATTCTGTAATTAATTCTTCAAACTCTTTCTGATAAGTTTCGAAATAAAAACCTGACTTGGTAAAAATTTCGAAAAACCTTGACTTACTTGGATATTCCTCTCTTAGTTCATTGGGAACCCTATTATAAGCATCTCTGATATCATTTAGGGTAATACCTAATTCTATTTCAATACTATCTGAAATATGAATCCTCACTAAATTTAGTCCATAAAGACAATCAATAATGGTGAAGTCTGTGTTTGAATCCAAATATAGTTCATTTAACAACATAATTAGTTCATTTGAACTAAGTATTAAGTTTGGTACTCTTTGATTCCGCTTTCTATAATTAGACATTAATTTATTTAACCTCCTGTTTCTTTATTGATATTTTCTGCTTTAATTCCATAAGGAAATCCTTGCCTTTATCAGTTAAATTATATAATTTGAACTTCTGATTGTTATTTATAACTGATTTCTGATCAACTAAATTTCTCATTATCAGTCCTTTTAATAACTTGTCTAACTCGTGCCCCCGTATAATTATTTGATTTCCAAAAGTATATTTTCTTATCTTTGTTTTAGTATTGAATTCACTGTCAATTGATAAGAGAATTAAGTATTCTTTTTTTGCCTCCTCATCCTTAAAATAATAATCATTACCTTCCTTATCTCCTTGAGTAGAAATTTCAGGTAATTTGCTAATATCAGTAGAAAAAATCTCTGTGGACTCTAAAATATCTATCAATTCGTTTTTAATAATTGGAGTCAACGGATAATGTATATCTTGGTATTTACTCTCTTCTAAATGAAGGTAAAAAACTTGAATCGGAGTATCCTTAAGATTATAACCATAGTACACATTAATAGCGGACATATATTTTCTGCCAGGAGTCATATCAAGTATTATTTTATCTGGTTTCAGATTCTTTTCTCTTTCAATAATTTTATTTAGCTTATCAGCATAAACTTCAATGTTATCATTCTCTATCTCCTCAATGATTATAGAATCCTCTTTTAATTGCTTTCCATTATAAGTCTTTAAGATTTCAGAGATATACCGTTTGCAAATATTTAGGTTATTTTTAATTCTTTCAAATGGCGTATAGATTAATATTATTTTATTAGGGCATTCATCATTTTCCTTACAATATGCCCAAATCGGATTGATTACTGCGAAAGGGCTCCAGCCTACCGTCGTTATCCAAATAATCATCTTAATTTTCCTCCTCGGTTTTATTTAATTCTGGTATCTTAATATCCACCACCATATTTCCTAAATCCGTTAAATGCCTATCTCTACCATTAAGGATTATATAACCATGCTTTTCTAGCCGCTTTAGTCTCATTGAAATTGTAGGTTGTTTTACTCCAAGATATTCTTCCAATTCGATTAATGGCTTTCTCTCCGATAATTTAGACATCAATTTGGTATCGATAATGTCTGGTAAATAGTTTGGGAGCAGATTAAATGGTTCATAAGTTTTGTCTTCTGGAATTACTACACACTTAATATTAATATGTTTGAAATTACTAATAAATGTTCCCGCATAGATTAAAGAGATTGGCATTGATCTTCGACCACCGCTCAGATTCAATAGAATTTCATCACCCTCTTGAAATTCTCTTAAGATATTCGCTAGCTTAAAAGTCATTTCTATAAAGTTCTTATAATTCACATACACCTTCAATACGGGAACATTTAGTTTTTCGTAGAACTGAGTAACCTCATTTATATTTGAAATAAATTCTTCATTGACCTTATTGGTTTCATCCTTATTTTCATCGCTAAGTATCAATATTACTTTCTCTGTATGAAAATGCTTTTCAGCATCATATATGTGACCTGGAACCCCTGCAAAAGTAACAATTTGGATTTTCATAGAAAAACACTTTTTTTCTCTAATTCTATATTAGAACTTTTTATATATAAATATTGCTTTTTTTTGATATTATCGATCCAAATCAATAATATTTATATAGGATAATTTTTTTAATAGTAATGGGTGAAAAAAAATGTTTGATAAAAATCCAAATAGCGTTAATCTTCATTTTTGGCCTTATTGTAATATGAATTGTAAGTACTGCTTCGCAAACTTTTCTCATATAAAAAAAACTCTTTCAAAAAAGGATTGGTTTGAAATGATTTTACAATTAGCCGATTTTGGCATAAGAAAAGTTAATTTTGTTGGGGGAGAACCCACTTTATGTCCCTTTTTAGGTGAATTGATTATTTACTCGAAAAATTTAGAGTTGATAACGGGAATAGTGTCGAATGGAACACGAATAAATCAACAATTTATTGAACAATATGGAAATAATATTGACTGGATCGGGTTAAGCCTTGATTCTGGAAATGAAATAACTCAACAAATGCTCGGACGAGGAGATGGTTTTCACATTCGAAACACGATTAAAAAGAGTAAAATGATAAAAGACACAGGGATTAAATTAAAAATTAACTCTGTTATAACTCGCTTGAATGTAAATGAAGACATGTCTAAAGTTATGGACAAAATCCATCCTGATCGGTGGAAAGTATTCCAAGTACTTGCAATTGAGGGTCAGAATAATGAAAATGTGAAAGATCTAAAGATAACCAAGAGTGAATTTATGGATTTCATAAGGAGACATGAAAAATTCAATCCGATCGCAGAAGATAATGGTGCGATGCTTGAATCTTATATTATGGTGGATCCAATGGGTAGATTTTATCAAAATTCTGGAAAGATCTATAATTATAGCAAGCCAATTTTGGAAGTGGGCGTGTTAAAGGCATTTAATCAGGTTGTATATGATCACGCAAAATTTATTGAAAGAGGTGGAATTTATGTGTACTAATGTGAAATTTAATGAATTTATCTTATTTAAAATTACAGAAAAAGGAGGTGAAAAGAATGGGAAAAAGAAATGATGATCGCTCCAATAGCATGAATCCAAATAATCCCACATACAAGGAATCAGTAGATAATCGATTTAACCAATTGAATCCGAATCATCCGGAAAATAAAAGCGACCAAAATGAAGAATAGGATGAAGAAATTTGCATTCATCTAAAGGATCCTGTAATACGACGCGAATTGCATGCAACCCGGTGTCGTATGATAGATAAAACTCAACTTTAGGGCAACACCAAAACAAAAAGGCATCTAAAAATCATATAGGTTTAGGAAACTTTAATCTATGCTACTTTATTTTTAAGCTTAGTATTAAAATTAATATCCATTATTGAAAAATTAGGAGAAAACCTATCCTATAATCCAAGCATTTGACGGAGGAATAGTTGATATTTGTATTCTTGAGGATCATTGAATAAATGAAGATTTTCTTGATAGATGAGATTAATATTGACAAAATTTTGAATATCTTTAGGATCTATTAGAAATGGGGTAATTTGAGCTCCAAAATAAATAATTATGGGTATTTCATAAAAGAATGCTTCTTGATAATTGATAAGAATTTTCTTACATCGTTCAATTTGATTATGAAAAAATTCCAGATGAAATTCGTTAAATTGAGGGATAGTGAGGACTTTTTTAGCACCACACCAACACCAAATATATGAATAATCATCTCTTTTAATCACAGTAACATCTACAGGTCTAAAGCTAATGCAAGTACTACAGTAATAAAAATCGTCTAAATCCTTAGATTCTAATCGATGCTGATTGATCTCATATTCTTTAAAAATTTCAGTAAAATCTGTTAATGGATTCCAATGCTTGATTTGTGTTATACATCTTTGACGTTGAGCTTTGTGTGGATTTTTACCATAAGTTTCTTGACAGCTTAATCGATGGTCTCCATGCATCCCTTGATCATACGGATTAAGCATGACTCTCGAACCACAACTACATGCCCAAAATATTAATTTCTGGCCGCAATATTTACAAATTGTAGTTCCTGAATCTATAGTTCTATGTGATACATGTGGATTTAAATTTGGACACCTATACTTCATATTCTTCAAAACATAATTATTGTTTATATATTTGATTCTTTAAAACAGGATATGGCAATTAAATTACTTCTTAAAAAACATCTCAAATAAATAATATATATTATCCTTCAACTCCTTAAATTCTTCATCTAATAATTTATTTTCTCCTGCTAATTTTAAGATTATATCATTATAATTAATTACCTTATGTTTATCATTAAAAAGAATCAATAAAAACTTGTTTTGAACCGCTGAAATCCTCGACTTCGAAAATCTTCGAAACTAGAAAATCAACTGCATTAGCTAAATGCACATCATTAACGTAATCATTAACAAAAGTGATAAATTTCTGTGTCTTATTATTAATTTTAAGTTCGATGTTCAGATCATCAAAAGGTACTTTTAAATAATGCCATTTACCCTTATACGTATCATTTAGGAAAGAAATAAATTTTTCAGTCTCAGTAATTTTTTGAGGGTTCTCTAAGATGGCCCTGTTATCTTTGTCCCAGACAGATATTGCAGTATAATCCTTTATATCTAAAGCATTAACAAAATCATCTAATTCATCTTCTTTAAAAACATAATTTTGGGGTTGCATCTTAAAATCTAAACCATGTTTATTTCTTAATTTATTGATTAAGTTATTTACAAGATCATTTCTTAAGACTTGTTTACTATATAAACATAATACTTTTTTTTTTCTGTTGAATAAAATTTTAATAAGGATGGGATAAATTTTTTCCTCCAATTCCACTTTTTCAGATAAATTCTTAAAGTAATACATTTCAGTATAATAAGATGGCATCGACCTTTTATCTATCTCAAAATATTCTGCAATATAATATCCATTTGATGTGGGTTTAAAGATTTGTTGATTTTTACGAAAACCAGGTCTTACTAATTTCTTTTCATTATCAAATTCAGCAAAATTATCAGTCTTACTTTTAATTTTATTTTCTATTTGGGTTATTTCAGATTTGGTGTATACATCATGAAAGATTCTTAATAATGGCATATTATCACACTCATCATTCTTTAAATATTATTTTCTTTTTTAATTCATCTTCGTAAAAACTCAGAAAAACCTCATTGATTTTATATCTTGAGGGATTTCCGTATTTTATTCGGGTTAATATGTTTTTTTTAGTTAAATTTTCTAAGTATCTCCACGCTACTGTCCGATCAAAGTGTAAATCGTCTCTTAAATCGCTGGTAGTGATAAATTTAACATTTTGGGCACTTAATATATAATTAATTATCTCTTTTTCTTTACTGGTAATCTTTTGGTTTTTTATTGATAGATAATTATTCATCAACTCATCTATTAAGGATTGTGGAATCTCATTTATATTTTGCACTTTAGCTAATTGATGGATCTGTTCAAAAAAAAGAAAACTAATTTTTAAATTACCTTGAAAGGCCTTGATAATGGAGGGAATAAGATTCTTGTAAATACTAGTAATATAGTTTTCATTTTCTTCTATTTCTTTTAGAAATTTATTAATTCTACGTTTGAATATTTTAGTAATAATCTCTTTATTATAATTTCGAAAATATATAATTTTATTGATTTTCAAATTATCTTGAATAGGATAATCGCTCGTATGCCAGATTGTGAACAATATTTTTGTATTCTTCTTATAGCCATCAATTCTTTTTAAAATTAACCACTTATTTTTACCTGAACAGGAAATGAGTCGAATATCTAGTTTTTGTTTATCTAAATTTGTTATTTCAGAGTCATCTAAATCTGAATTATTTTTAAAGTCTTTACCAGTTTTAAGGTTATAATATTCAAAAGAAATATCTGGAAAAGATTCTTGAATTATTTTGGATATTATTTTTAAAGTTGTATGCTTACCTATTCCTTTAGAACCTATTATAGCGATATGCATATTATAGGGGATAGTTTTTATACTGCCGAAATAACTTGAAATTATACGAATTTCAGCTTCTCTATTAACAAATAATTCAATCAGATGGTCTTCAAGAGGTTCATGTGGAGTGAATGAATCTAAAGGATTACTCTCATAATGAAAATATCGATACCAATTAGGAGAAGTATCATAAAAAATCTTTTTCTCTGGAATGCCTTCCTTTACAGCATCCATCACTAAAC
>Ga0114925_10000349_pt1 | contig 19857 bp, 17 predicted proteins | sample SumtaG_2_FD_87287 | JGI IMG/M metagenome (GOLD analysis project Ga0114925, IMG submission 87287) | Deep subsurface microbial communities from Indian Ocean to uncover new lineages of life (NeLLi) - Sumatra_00607 metaG | ecosystem: Environmental > Aquatic > Marine > Oceanic > Sediment | place... | reverse complement strand
CGGGAGATCAGTGGAACCAGCAGCAGGGGAGAGGAAAAAACCGGAATGTCGACTTCCTCGGTCAGCACCTCCTGCACCACGGAGAAAAAGCCGCAGGACATGACCACCGCCCGAACACCGTCGGCCTCCAGCTTCTTGACGGTATCCACGGTCCTCTGTACATCCGGTGTATACTGGCCCTGCTCATCCCGAACCGGGGCGTAGGGGTTATCGTGCAATCCCTTGATGACCTTCAAGCGAACCGGGAAGTCGTAGGTGCTGGCATTGCCGACATTGCCCGGAATCAGAGGCTGGGAGTGCAGCTGATCGAGCAGGGCGATCCCGATCGCCTGTCCGTAGTAGCGCTTGTCTCCTCTTACTTTACCCTCCATACTTTCCTCCTTTCAGTCGATGCACGGCTGCGGTGCTTTGGTTTCTCGTTTCAGCTCGTAGCGGATTCGAAAGTCCGGATGATATCCTCCCAGGGCATCATCGGTTCGATCCAGTAGTGTAGACGCCCGCTGTAGCGAATCAGCTCCTCGAGAAGATCCTGAAGCTCTGTTTTGGAGGTCAATTTCTCTACCTCCTGGGAGGCTTCTAGGAGCAATTTGGTGGTGTCCCGCATATTCGTCATTTTAAAATAGGAAGCGTAGAGATCGAGCAGATTCCGGGTTAAGAGCTTCAGCGTATTCAGGTCCGCATCGGCTTCCAGCATGGTTTTTCGAACGGTCAGGAAGGCATTCCGGGAGGCCACGGTCTCTTCCCAGGCGTAGAGGGTGGGGAAGAAGGACGAACCCCACGAGTCCGTGTACCCCTTCGACTTGTCCAGCGCCTCGGCGATCTCGCGAGGCTTGTTCGCCCACATTTCCTCTCGAACGGAACGAAATTTCTCTATAAACGATGACATCTGCTGTCTCCTTTTCTGGGATTATTCGGGTGCGGTCACTCGTAGATTTCCATCTCGGCGCCCTGCTGCTTCTTGCACTTCCGGGCTTCCCTCTGGATACCTTCCAGATTCTCTGTGATTCTGCCGATCCAACTGCAGGGACCCAGACCGGGAAGCTCTTCGCAGAAGATGCAGACATTCTGCGACTCCGGTACGAAACATACATTTCCCGGCTCTTGGGCGGTGACCTCGTTTTCACCCCCCGTGTCCACGAAAAAGGGAACCCGCATCATGATTTCCAGTCCCGCCACCTTGGCAATGATTGCCACACTTTTCAATGGAAGAGATTCGACGAGTTTTTGGCAAGTTTTCGGCGCCTTGTCTTCGAACAGGGCGAAGGAGGCAACCTCGTCACCAACACGCAGCTTCAACTCTTTTGCCATACCGGTTCTCCTACATATCTTATACTGTATTTTTTATGACCAAAGCCAAGCTGACGGCGGCTCCAGGCGGTTGACCGGATTACTGAGCCGTATATCCTCCATCGACTATGAGCTCTGTTCCCGTGATAAACGAGGCTTCATCGGAGGCGAGGAAAAGAACGGCATTCGCGATCTCCTCCGGTGCTCCCAATCTGCCCAACGGATATTTCCTGATCAGGGCCGCTTTGACCTCGGGGTCCTTCAGGGTGTAGGTCAGGGCGGTATCCACATGTCCGGGACACACACAGTTTACCCGAATGTTGTTGTGTGCGTATCTCAGCGCGGTACTCTTGCTCAAGGCCACGACCCCGGCTTTGGAAGCCGGGTATACGCAACTCACCGATCCGCCCACAAAAGCTGCGGTAGAGGCAATGTTCACGATGGACCCCCCGCCGCTTTTCTTCATCGCCGGGATCGCGTATTTGCAGCAAAGAAATACGCCCTTGAGGTTCACGTCCAGGATCCGCTGCCACTCCTTCTCGGGCAATTCCACGACGTCCCCATCGGTTCCCACACCGGCGTTGTTGATCAGAACATCGAGATGACCGTAAGTCGTAACCGTGGCTCATCATGTTCTCAATGCCGGCAGCTTGCGTCACATCCGCCTCGATTGCGAGGGCCGATCCTCCGGTCTCGACGATCTCTGCCACGGTTGCTTCGGCAGCTCCGACATCGATGTCCGTGACGGCAACTTTCGCCCCTTCCCGAGCGAAAAGAAATGATATCGCCCTCCCGATACCGGTGCCAGCACCGGTAACGATGGCCACCTTTCCCTGCAATCTTCGCAGACCCTCCGCTTTCGTTTCCATCAGATCGATCCGACTTCGGTTTCCGCTCGTTCGAGCCGTACGGGTACGGAGGTGAGTAGGGGAAAACCGCTGATCGGATCGGTGATTCCGTCGAAGGTGAGGCGGTTCACATTTCCTTGCCCTTCCCAGCCGTGGGTGATCTGCACCAGTCCGGGTAGGATCTCCTCCTCCCCCAGTATCTTTGCCGGCAGGACGATCGAACCGATTTCAGAGCTCACTCGTACCTGATCGCCCTCCCGAACACCCAGAGTGGCAGCATCCGCCGGGTGAAGCTCGATCTCAGCCTGTGGGTGGCGGCGCCGGAACCGGGGGATGTTCCGGTAGCGGGAATGGAGATACACCCGCTTGCGGGCACCGCTGATCAACAGGTAGGGAAAACCCTCCGAGTGGTTTCGAACATAATGCGGTTCCTCGTAGATCGGAAGCGCCGGATAGCCGAGCTCCTTCAAATACTTGGAGCTGAACTCGAACTTTCCTGAAAGGTTAGCCAGAGGTTGCTTTCGGTACTTTTCGAAGCGAACCGGTTTGTACTCCCTGCCCTCAGGGTGTTGCTCCAGCTGCTCCGGGGCAATCCCGGTCGGCTCGAGGAGCCAGCGGTTGACCTCCTCTTCTATCTGCCAGGGGAAGTATTTGGCCCCAAAGCCCAATCTGTGGGCCAGATCCCGCCAAAACGAATACTCATCGAGGACCCCGGGAATCTGCAGTACTCTTCGGGACAGGGAAACCCACTGGTGGTGGGCGTAGATGTGCAGCTCGGAGCGTTCGATGAATGAAGCCGCCGGCAGCACGTAGTCGGCCAGAGCTGCGGTTTCGGTCAGAAAGAGCTCCCGGACCACGAGCAGGTCCAGGCCGGTAAGGGCTTCCGCCACCTTTGCAACGTTGGGATTGGTATTCACGGGATTTCCGCCGGCCACGATCAAGGCTCGTAGAGGATACGGGCCTTCCCCAAGCATGGCCTCCACGGCCTTCATGGTGTTGCACTCTTTGTAGAAATCGTAGAGAACCGGATAGTCGGCCGCTCCGAGCGGTTCGTGATCCAGCAGCGGGAGCTCTTCATAGAGGGTGAGGGAGCGCTCTTCTAGAGGCTCGGGCCAGGGATCCCCCCCCTCACGGTCCAGCGCCCCGGTCAAACCCCCCAGACAGGCGATGGCGCGCACCGCGTTCACTCCGTTTTCCTGGTGCTCGAGGGATACCCCTACGTAGTTGATCGTTTGGGGTAAACCGGCGCTGATCAGGCGCCCGCATTCTTCGATCTGATCCGGGGACAGACCGGTTATCCCGGCCACCACCTCGGCCGTGAATCTCCTGGCGTAGGTCGCCGCTTCATCGAAGCCGACACTGTACTGGGATATGAATTCTTTGTCGTAATGATCGGTTTCGATGAGCTGCCGCATCAATCCCCAGGCCAATGCCCCGTCGGTACCGGGCATGAGGCGCAGGTGGAGATCAGCCCTTCGGGAGATCTCTGTGATCCGCGGATCGATGATCACCAGCTTTGCCCCCCGCCGCTTCGCCTCGTCGATCGATTGCATGAAGGTGAAGTGGGACACCGGTGGATTGGTTCCCCAGAGGAGGATGCAGCGGGCATTGCGGAAATCGGGGCAGGCGTTCCAGTATCCCTGGACCAGCCGGTAGGCGATGTAGCGGCTGACATAGCAGAGGGAGTTCACCGAGAGGAAGTTCGGACTGCCCAGGGCACGGAGAAATCGCCGGGGATACATCTCCTGTTGGGCAAAACCTAGAGCCTCTCCGTGCCAGGTAGCAATGGAGCGCTTGCCGTAGTTCTCCACGACAGCACCCAGCCTGTCGGTGATCTCCTCCATTGCCTGGTCGAGGGAGATTTCATCGAAGGAGCCGCTGCGGTTCTTTTTGAGGGGTTTGAGCAGACGCTCCGGGTGGTAGACCGTATCGATGGCGGCGGGGCCCTTCGGGCAAAGTCGGCCCCGGTTCTGGGGGTGGGCTTTCATCCCCGTAATCTTGGCGATCCGGCCGCTCTCCACAACCGCATCGATTCCGCAGCGCATGTCGCACTGTCTGCAGATGGTGGCAATCGTTCCGTTGTCGATCACGGTTTGACCGTACATTGCATGCCTCCCGCTTTCGTTATCCCAGGATAGCCTCGATTTCCTGTTTGATCTTCCCCTCGAGCGGCTCAGGGGTATGGCTTTGTAAGATTTCCTCCACCCTCCTCTGAGTTCGCCGGTGAAGGGTCAGGCCGTCTTCGGCCAGCCAGCCGTCGTAGTGATTGCGGTTGAACAGGCGGGGGTACCAGGTTTCTTTGTAGTGGTTCACCGTGTGCTCGGTGGGCAGGTAGTCCCCTTCCGGACCGAGCTCGGCGATCAGGTCCAGAGCCAGAGTCTCGTCGTTGACCTCGATTCCCTGACAGTAGCGGCGGATGTAACTGATGAGTTCATCGCAGATTGCCAGCATCTCCAGAGAATAGCACTTGCCGCTCTCCATATAGCCCACATCGTGGATCAGATTCGCTCCGCCCAAGGTTTCGAACAGCAGGGTTAAGGAGGCTTCCGCCGCGGCCTGTTCGTCAGGCAGTTTTGAGTCGCTGGATCCCCCAAGTCCAAAGATCGGCAGGCCGTAATAGGCGCCCATTGCCGTGCGTACGCCGTAGCTTTCCGGCCCTGTGTAGGCCCCTGTTGTGGTGCGCATGTCGAACACATCCCCGTAGCCACCGCTGTGGATGATCGGAGCCCCTTCCCGTTTCAGCTGCGCCAGGACCAGCCCGACCAGCTCTCCCGCATTGGCCAGAGCTACGGCGCCGGCACTGGTTACAGGCCCGCTCACTCCCCGCAGAACCATCGGAGTATAGGTGGTGGGCAATCCTTTTGCAGCCAGGAACAGCAGTTTTTGCAGAGAATCCACATTGTGCCGCAGAGGCGCGGTGACGTTGATGTAGCAGCAGCAGTAGGGCTTCTGCTCGTGAAGCTTTGCCCCGCCGGCTACGAATTCCGCTGCCTGGACAACGTCCAGGCAACTGTCGAAATCATTGGTCACGAACATGATCGGTTTCGTGCTGTTCTCGATCATGGACCGCATCTGGAGGCGATTGGCTGCCTCTGTGGGAACATCCGACGGCAGAACCGCGGACATGAGGAAGTCGATATTGGGCAGGGCGTCGGCCAGGCGGATGGCCTCGTTCACATCCTGCAAGGTCGCTTGACGCCGCTTGCCCGTTCGGTGGTCCAGGATGAACAGGCAATCGGATCCCAACCCGAAGTAGATCCGCCCCGGCTCCAGGGGTATGACCGGCTCGGCGTTGCGGTTATGGAGCACGATTCGTTTCGGAGCAACAGACAGCGCCCATTGCACCAATTTCGGCGATATATGGAAGGTATCGCCATCACCTACCGCGACACTTGCTTTTCGCAGGAGAGCGGCGGATTCTTCATCGTCGATCAGCGCACCAACTCTTTCCAGGATTTCCAGACTGGCAGCGTGGATTTTCTCCGCTTGAGCCCGGGAAAGATAGGTCAGGTTCGGATTGTGTGCCATATTTACACCGGCCATGGTTGTTCTTCCTATTCCTTGTACTCCAGCCCAAACCCGGTGAGTTTTTCTTTACACCGGTCATATACATCGAGATACTCCTGGGTGGGCCGTACCGTTTTCAAATCGTAGCATTCGTCGAAGCGTTTCCCCTTCGGCGCTTCGGGGATTTTGCTCTCGTACTCCCCCAATATCTTCTTCACGATCTCGTTGGCCTTTTTTCGAGTGATCCCCTGCTTGGCAATCAGGTGGGCCGTTTCCGATCCAATCCTGGCCTCCATGCCGCTGGAGCGTTCGGGAAGCTTGTTCCGGGCTACCGCAACCAGGTTCAGGTGCAATCCGGATACCGTAGCGGCCAGAACGATTGCGGCGATCTCGTGAATCACCATCTCGGTGCAGGGTCCGGCCGCAGTGAAGGGGCTGACCCCGATCAACAGATGTGTGTTTCGGGCCAGGGCCTGTCCTGTAACACTGATCAGCCAGAGCAGGTCCCGGGTGCTGTTGCAGCCCTGCATGAGGTGGAGGGGGAATCCATCGTGCCACTGCGCGCCGAAGGCCAGCAGTCCGAGAAAATGGTGAGCCACATGGACGATCGCCGTGGCTTCCGGTCCTCCGGCGTATCCACCCATGATAGGGCCGTACAATCCGTAGCGGTTGTATCCCTTGTGGTCGAGAAAGACCACTTTTTTCATTCGCTCGTAATCGGCCTTCATCTCGGCGATTGCAGCTACCCCGAGGCCGTCGTTCGGGTGGGCGCCGAACTCCTCCTGTATCGCCGCCAAGGTAGCATCGGTCTTCTCCGCGTTGGAGATCAGGTTGTGGATCCCAATCAACGGTCGGCCTGCCGCCCGGGCTGCTTCCCGCAGCTTGACCACGTTCCAGATAGCGGCTTCGACTTCCTGGGGTGTGCCCGATTTGATCGGCCGCCCCCCTACGGTTTGACTGAAGGCACTGGAGAAGGTGTCGCTCAAAGGCTCCTGGGCATAGCTCTGTACCATGGCCACGAACCGTTCTTCCGCAACGGTGCAGCCAACCGGTGTGTTCAGGCAGAACGGAGGCAGCGAGTCCTCGATCTTCCGCTGCCGCATGATTCGGGTATCCGGACCCTGGCCGTAGGTCACGGAGGTCGGGGCGTGTTTCAGTGCCCACTGTACCTCTTCCCGGCTGAATTTAATCAGACGGCTGGTGTCACGGCAGTAGATGCCAAGCTCGAGGAACAACTCCAGTGCAGCCTTGTACATCCTGTCTGCCAGACCATCATCCGCCGGGATGACCTGCTCCGGGTCGAAGCGAATCTCGTGTTTTTGTGCAAGCTGTCCGGCAACGGTACCGACCTGCCTGTCGAAATCCTGCTCCTTGATAAAGGGCCCTGTTTCGCTGCGTTTGTATACATCCCAAAATCCGATCATGCTCATGCACCTCCCCTCCTCGACTGCACCAGGCGTTTGGCTGTCTCGACTGCCTCGGCGGCATTTTCCCCGTACCCGTCGGCGCCGGCCTCATCGGCGTACTCAGGGGTGACCGGTGCGCCACCGACCATGACCTTGAACCTGTCTCGCAGGTTCATGTCAGAGAGAAGATTCACCAGGTCGGGCATGTAGGCCATCGTGGTAGTCAGTATCGCCGAAGCGGCGATGACATCGACATCCTGCTCTTCCGCCTTGTCGATAAATGAACGGACCTGTACGTCGCAGCCCAGGTCATGGACGGTAAAAGCGGCTGCCTGAAGCATCGTCTTTACTATATTCTTGCCCAGGTCGTGGAGGTCCCCCTGGATCGTTCCAATAACCACCGTGCCCTGAACGCCACCGTCCTGACCTTTTCCCAGGTGGGGTTTCAGCACGTCCATTGCCGCCTTCATGGCATCGGCACAGCGGATCAGCTCGGGAAGATAGTACTCCATGCGGGAGAACTTATCCCCGACAATCGCCATGCCCTTGGTATAGCCTTGCTCGATAGCCTGCAGGGGATCGACCCCCTTGTCGAGCACCTCTTGGGCCAAAGCCACGCAGCGCTCTTCATCTCCCGCTACCGTTGCTTCCACAATTGGTTTAAAAAGTTCCATCGGTAATTTGCTCCTTACTAACAAACCTCGTCTTGTCGCTCTCCTGGACCGCTTCCGGTGGATGCTTGAGATGTAAAGCTCTTGATGTTGAGCAGGACAGCGACCCTGTATTGCTGATTTGAACCAGCGAGTTATCGCGATCGGACAGTGTTGAGGGGTATTAGGGAAACCATTTGGGATACCAGGCCAAAAAATAGTCCTGGAGATACAGTGGATTCTGTATAATCTTCAACATGCAGAGCATACTTAGCACATTGTAGTGAAGCTGTCAAATCCTACAATTTCACTTTGGTTTCAATAGTTGGAATCCCTCGCGAACTCCAGGTCACGGTCTCCACGATTTGACAATCATCCTCGTCTGTACTCTAATGGGTGCTGGTAGAGGGGCGATGATCCATCAGCGGAAGGGTTGCCGGGATGAAGGAAAAGATGCTCGATTTTGTTGGAAAAGTGGTGTTTCTCACCGGAGGCGGGGGGCAGATCGGGGCCAAAACGGAGGAACTTTTCCTCCGTCAGAGGGCGAAGGTCGTCAGCACGGACATCGATTTTCCCCCGCTGGATGACCGTGTAGATTTCGACGCCAATCCGCTGAAGCTCGCCCTGGATGTTACGAATAAACAGGGTGTTCAACAGCTTATCTCTCAAACGGTTGAAAACTGCGGCAGGATCGACATCGTGGTCAATGCCGCGGGCATTCTCAACATCAAGCCCTTTCTCGAAATATCCGAGCAGGATTGGGACAGGACCTTTGCGGTGAACGTCAAGGGTATGTTCTTCGTCTGCCAGGAAGCGTTGAAACAGATGATCGAACAGAAGGCCGGTTGTTTCGTGAACTTTGCCTCCATCTCCGGCAAGGTCGGGGGTGTGCTTGCCGGGGCCGATTATTCGGCTTCCAAGGCGGCGGTGATCTGTCTGACCAAATCTCTGGCCAAGGTGGGGGCACCCCATGGCATCCGCGCCAACTCGGTCGCCCCAGGGGCGGTTTACTCGCCGATGCTCGATCTGTACTACCGGGATCACGCCGAGAAGATGAAGGGCTTCGAGGAGAAGCATCCTTTGGGCAGATTCGGAAGGGCCGATGAAGTGGCCAGTACCGTGCTGTTTCTGGCCTCGGATCAAGCCTCCTACATCACCGGAGCCTGCGTGGATATCAACGGCGGAACCTTGATGGATTAGCTTCAGTTATTCTTCGCGCCTTCTGAGATCCAATCCCGCAGGATCTGCTTCTCCTGCGCCGTCAACCGCTCGAAAGGCAGTGGCATGGGCCGTCCCAGCTCCGGAGCAGCGGCGGGCTCCTCCGCCGTGGGGACCTGAATCTCCCCTGTGCGCATGTTTTCCGCCCCTGGTCCCCGGCTACCTGTACGCCGTTTGCCCTGTAGACCGGATACCCATATATTTTCTATCACCTGGGATGTGCTAAGGAGAGTATGGAAGGAAGCCTATGAATCCGTTGCGTCAGTCACCCCGGTTGGTCGACGGTCCTGTAGGAAAGATTCTTGTCCGTCTGACCCTGCCCATGATGGTGGGTATCCTTGGGATGGTGGCCTTCAACCTGGTGGATACATTTTTTGTCGGCCGGTTGGGAATCCGCGAGTTGGCTGCGATGAGCTTCACCTTTCCCGTCGTCCTTGTTGTCAGCAGTATCGCCCGCGGATTGGGGGTCGGTACTACCGCCGTTATTTCGCGAGCCATCGGAGAGGGAGACCACCACAAAGTGCAGCGATTGACAACCGACGCACTGCTGCTGTCTTTGCTGGTCGTGGTAGCCTTCGTCGTCGTCGGTTTGATGACCATCGAGCCGCTGTTTCGCCTGCTCGGTGCCGGAGAGGAGGTACTGCCCCTCATCAAGCGATACATGTTCATCTGGTACTTCGGTATGCCTTTTGTCGTGATTCCGATGGTGGGCAACAGTGCTATACGGGCGACAGGAGACACAAAAACGCCCAGCCTGATTATGCTTGCCGCCATGCTGGTGAATCTGGTACTCGATCCTCTGCTGATCTTCGGTCTGGGCCCGTTTCCTCGGATGGAGCTGGCTGGTGCCGCCCTGGCTACGGCAATTGCCAGAGCTTCCGCCCTAGGGGTGTCTCTCTATGTGCTGAGGAAGGGGGAGGGGATGATCACGGCAGCCTTGCCGCGGCTGCGGGAGCTTGTACATACGTGGAGGCGGGTGCTCTACCTAGGTGTTCCTGCAGCGGCAACCTATATCGTTATTCCCCTTTCCACAGGGGTTATTACCAGGCTGGTTGCCGGATACGGTATGGATCGAGTCGCAGGATTCGGGGTTGCCTCGCGGATCGAGCTCTTGGCCCTTACTTTGGTGATGGCTCTGGGCGTGGTTCTGATTCCCTTTGTGGGGCAAAATCTGGGAGCTCGCAAGTTCGACCGAATTCGGATAGGTGTTCGAGGCGCGCAGCTGTTTTCTCTGACGTGGGGGCTCTTTCTGTTCGCGATCTTTCTGCTTCTCGGCCGGCCGATTGCCACTATTTTCAACAGAGACCCACAGGTTGTAGCGACAACCGCCCTTTATTTGAGCATTGTGTCTTTAAGCTATGGATGCCAGGGCATAATCGAGTTGAATGCTTCTACTTTCAACGCCATCAACAGACCATTGCCCGCCGCAGGGTTGTCGATCATGAGAATGCTGGTTCTCTACGTTCCTCTCGCAATCCTCGGTTCCCGGTTGTTCGCCTTAACAGGAATATTCGCCGCTGCGGCTGTGGCCAATATCGTCACCGCGGGGGTATCCTCGATCCGGCTTTGGTCGGTAATCCGAGGTCCTAAAATTGACCCGGCGACTCAGCGGGGCGTCGGGGTGGGGAGACATACCTGATCGACCCGCTCTCAAATATGCCGGCATCGAATCCGGGATTTACCCGGTAGTCTGAGTAGCGGTCCTCGATGCTGAGGGCTCGATCCGCCCGTGTCACCAGGAAGCTAATTCGCAACCCGCATATCCATGTTGAACAAGGAGCGGTGAGCCGCTTGCCCGAATCAGCCAACCCTATCTACCCTCGTACCAGAAGGCCCTCCGCCAGTTGTGCCTTCTGAGGGATGTAAGCAATGCCCCGGGCATATCGGCCATTTCGGAAACGGCCAGGTTGGCTTCCACCTGCTTGATGTTGCGCATACCGGGGATGGAAGTGCTGACCGCGGGGTGAGCCAGTACGAACTTCAGGGCCGCCTGAGGAAGGGTATAGCCGCTTTCCTCCAGGTCTTCTTGAACCTTTTTCACCTCCGCCACGGTGCGCTTGAGGCGATCCCCCATGAAGTAGTGGTTGCGGAAATCCCCCTCTTCGAACCGGGTCTGTTCGGTCAGCTTCCCGGTCAGAGCGCTTTCATCAAAGGGCATCCGGGCGATGACCCCGACATTGTTTTTCGCCGCCACGGGAAGGAGCTCCGCCGCCGGCTCCTGCTCGAAGATGTTGTAGATCACCTCCACGACATCCAGCCAGCCGCCCTTGATCAATTCGACCAGGGCGTTTTGATCATGCTCCGGAGTGGAGATCCCAAAAAAGCGAATCTTGCCCTCGTTCTGCAGATTTTTCAGGATTTCGAGAGGCCCCGGATTCCGGTTCCAGGCTCGAGTCCAGGTGTGCAGAAGGAGTACGTCGATGCGATCACTACCGAGATATTTCAGGCGCTCCTCGACGTTCTCCCGCAGATATTTTTCGGAGTAGCGGTCCTCCCACTTGCAGTAGGGGGAGGGCGGCCAGGGTCCCGGCGCCGGAGGGGCTTTGGTGGTCACGATAACCCGATCCTGATCCCCTCTCTCTTTGAGCACCCTGCCGACGATCCGTTCGCTCCTGCCGTCTCCATACCCGGCAGCCGTGTCGATAAAGTTGACTCCCAGATCCAAAGCCCTGTTCAAGGCCGCGAGGGAATCCTCTTCCTTTTGGGTTCCCCAGGACCCGCCGATCGCCCAGGCTCCGAAACCGATTTCCGAAACCTTCAGTCCGGTTCGTCCCAAAGTTCTGTTCCTCACGATGTACCTCCTTGGCAACTACCTAACAAACTACGAAGGGGGCGGAAAAATGGCAAGTCTGATTTGCCTGCCTATCCATCCGCGATTTTGTAGATCTCTTCAACCGCCTTCGCATCCAAGGGCAGAGGCTCGTGGCTTCTCAGCATCTGCTCCGCCCTTTCGTGGGCCCTGTCGATCAGGCTCCTGCTGCCCTGTTTGACCCAGGTGTCGTGGTTGTTGTGATCCATCAGTTGCGGAAACCAGAACTCCTCCCGGAAGTGTTTCAGGGTGTGGTCATGGGTCAGGTAGTTGCCCGCAGGTCCGACCTCTTCGATGACATCGAGGGCCAGATGCTCGGCACTGAAATCAACCCCACGGCCGAAGCGTTTGGCAAAGCTCACCACCTCGTCACAGATCACCAGGCTTTCCAGAGATCCGGTCATTCCCATCTCCAGATAACCCATGTCGTGGATCAGGTTGTTGCCGATTAAGTATTCGTTGAGGATCGACATCCCGATCTCGACTCCCGCCTGCTGGTCCAGGATCTTGGCGTCACCGGCTCCGGCCTTGGCGAAGGTGGGGATACTGTAGTACAGGGCCATCTCCTTGTTCATGATCGAGGCCAGCAGGACCTCGGGGCTCATGTAGGGAGAGGCCATGGTCCTCATGTCGAGGAAAACCACGGACGTGTCCACGATCAGGGGCGCTCCCGGGGATTTCAGCTGGTGAATCACCAACCCGCTCAGCATACGGGCGTTGCCCTGAACGAAGCTTCCCGCCAGGGTCGCCGGTGCGGTCGAACCGCCGATGTCCACGGAATGGTACTCCACAGGGATCCGCTTCTCAGCGCAAAACAGCACTTTCTCGATCGAATCTTTGGGATGGATGAACGGTGCAATGGCCATGGCGTAGTGGATGAGAAAGGGTCTTCTGCACACCTGCTCTGCACTTCCAGCCACGATCGCTGCCATTTCAAAAATATCCCGTAAACCCTCCAGGCTCCAGGCGGTAAACATGATCGGTTTGGTGGAGCTTTCCACCATGCCGGCGAAATGATAGCGGTCGGAACGTTCTACAGGTGTGTCGCCGGCCAAACCCAGGCTCATGATGAAATCCACGTTGTCCAGAGCATCGGCCAGGCGGGCGGCTCGTTTCACGTCGGCCAGCACGGCGGGTCGACGATCGCCTGTCTCGAAGTCGATTGTATTGGGGGTGTCCGAACCGGTCCCGAAATAAGCCTTCCGATCCTCCAGCGACATGGCCGAAGATCCTGTCCGATCGTAGATCTCGATCTTCTCCGGTACGCTTTGTAGAGCCCGGCTCACCACTCGCTCGGGGATGAAGACACGGTGGTCTGCGTCGACGCTGCAGCCTGCCTCTGTGAGCAGCCGCAGAGCCTGCTCCTCGTGGACCAGTACTCCGTTTCGTTCCAGAATCCGCAGACTACAGCGGTGGATCTCGTCCTTTTGATCCTGTTCCAGTAGCTTCACTCGAGGCTGAGCGCGTACGAAAAAATCATTCTTCACTTGGATCCTCCATGCACGTAGGTTCGGGTTGGGAGTATGTATGTCCCCTTAAGCGCTGTCAGGGAACGTGCTTCTGAAAACTCACCTCACCTCGTTCCAGCTTCTGCCCGAGAAAACAGAACCAGTTGGCGTCATCCTGTTCCGGGTAGTCTTTGCGCTGAAAGATCTTGCCCCGACTCTCCTTTCGTTCGATGGTGGAGCGGAAGATGATCTTGCCGCACTCGATCAGGTTCCGCATCTCGAGGCAGTGGGTCAGCTCGTGAGGGTTCGCCGCGGTCAGGCGCATTGTGCCGGCGAGGTAATCGAGGGATTCCAGTCCTCGATTTGCCATGGTCTCGGAGCGGATATGGACGTTGTAGTCGGTCATGATATTATGGATCGTCGCTTGAGCCTCTTCCCAGGGATCGCCGCCGGAGCGGTTCAGGATACCGTTACAGAAGGCGACGACCTGCTCCTCCCCCTTACCAACAGGGATGGCCTTGATCTGATCAGCCCGTTTGGCCGCCGACTCCGCAGCCAGATAGCCCATGGTGAAGGCTCCTGGGGCGACGCTGCCGGGAATGCCTCCCGCTTCGTCTCCAGCGGCGTACAGTCCCGGCAGGGTGGTCTGACAGAGCTCGTCGACGATCGGTCCCCCGGCAGCGGTGGCGGAGTGTTCCGGTTCGATGGGCCATAGTTCGATCTTGTGTTTGCGGAAATCCAGGCCGTAGCTGTCCATCAGATGCAGGAAGCCCGGTCCCAGACCCTCGTTTTCGATGGCCCAGAGCATGTACTTCTGGTCTTCCTCGCTGCCCCAGGACATGTCGGCATAGATCGGTCCCCGTCCGGCCTCCAGCTCGCCCTGAAAGCTCTTTCCCGTAGCAAAGGTTTTGGCCGTGCCGTATACCGTCTTGCTGCCAATGTCGTGGTTGCGACGGCGGATCACCTCTCCCAGGGCGTTCACACCGATTCCCGGCGGTTGGTAGGAGCCCGTAGGCAGACCACCGCCGCGGATCAAGTTCTTCGAGGACCATCGTCCGGGAATGGACAGGAACTCCATGTTGATCAGCTCGACTCCCGCCCGGAACATGGCCGCCTTCCCGTCTCCGGTCAGGGCCGGAGGCATACGGATGGCAAAGGTGAGACCGGGATAGGGCTTGTAGAGCCGATTGGCACGACCCGTTGCCATGACCACCGCCTTGGCCCGGATCCGGTGGATCTTGCCGTCCCGGGTCCCGTACCCTACGGCTCCGGCAATCTCCCCGTCTTCTACGAGCAGTTCCATCACCATCACCCTGTCCAGGATGCGGACGCCCTGATTCCGCACGGCTTTGCTCAGGATACGTTTTACATCCCGGCCCTCGAAGTGCAAGGTGTTTCGGCAGGCGTGCATCTGGTACTGCAGCCGGAGCTTGCCCGGCAGGGTGGAGTCTTCGAAGCGGATCTTGGCTCCGAAGCGTTCCAGGTCGAGAATCCTGTCCAAGCTGGTTGCGGCGATGTAATGGAGCATCTTCTTGTGCACCAGGCCGTGGGCCAGGTTTTGAATGTGGTCCTCCACCATCTCTTCCAGGCTCACTCCTTCACGACCCTGGACCTCCGGAAAATAGCCCCAGACATGGTCCAGCCCGGTAGCGGCGCATCCGGAGCGCTCCGGATGGGACTTGTCCACCAGCATGACATTGCCGTTCAGCTGCGCCGCTCGGATCGCAGCCATGCACCCGGCCAGTCCTCCGCCCACGACGCAGATGTCGCAGGTATGCTCTTGGATCTCTATCCCTTTCATACACTGTCCTCCCGTTTCGGCTTGTATTCGACTGAGCTGCGCTCTATGGAACTGCGCTCTATGGAGCGGGAGAAATCCGCAGCTCGCCCGAGCTGTTCGCTTTCCTCTTTGCCCGGGGGGCCGTACAGAGCCGGGGAGGGAACGATGTGAAGGGGTAGGGGAAGCTTGAGGGAAACCGCCCCTTTGGGGCAGTCAACGACGCAGGCTCCGCAGTACCAGCACTCCTGCGGATAGACAACAGCCGGCGCTTTTTTTTGCTTTCTGTCGAAGGAAAAAACGTCCTGAGAGCACATGTTGTAGCATATGCCGCAGTAGTCGCATAATTTTTTATCAATTATGGGGGGCATCTGTTGAAACTCCTCCTCTATGGTGAGCGGTCTCGCGGGATCCTCCGGGATGCCGCCCCACAACCGGGACTTATTGGTTGAGGTAGGCGTACAGGGGGACCGTAGAGGAGCATTAACGTTAGCAGGGAAAGATGTTGAGGTCAATTCCTATATCCCCGACAGTGATTCCAATAATTGAGAACATCCAGTCTTTATCAGAACGGAAAAACCGTGTTAAATCACACCAGATTGATGATCCTTATGCAGATTCGTGATTCCTACCGACTTATACCCGGGTTGCTCCTCACCGTAGTTTTGGCGGCGCTCAGCTTCTGGTTGAGCCGAATTCTTGGCGAAGATCTGCTGGGTTTCGCCGCGACACCGATATCGGCCGGGATGCTGGCCATTCTTTTGGGTATGCTTCTAGGCAACGTTGTTCCGGCAGCAGCCTGGTTGGTGCCGGGCTACGGATTCGCCGTGAAGAAAGTGCTGCGGCTCGGTATCATTTTGCTGGGTATCCGCCTGAGCGTGACCGAGGTTCTGCGTCTGGGGTTGATTGGTGTTCCGATCGTGGTCGGGTGTATCGCAGGGGCCCTGGTCGCAACGATCATCCTTGGAAAATGGCTCGGGCTTCCAGATCGCTTGGGTATTCTTATAGCCGTGGGTACCTCAATCTGCGGAATTTCGGCTATCGTGGCTACCGGCCCGGTGATAGAAGCCGAAGAGGAAGAGATCACCTATGCCGTGGCGGTGATTACGGTCTTCGGTATTCTGGCCACCCTGATCTACCCTTATCTGGCTCATGCGCTCTTTTCCGGAAATCCGGGCAAGGTGGGGCTGTTCTTGGGTACGTCGATCCACGACACCTCACAGGTCGCCGGGGCCGGGTTGGTGTATGCCCAGAGTTTCTCTGAACCGGCTGCCCTCGACGCGGCGACAGTGACCAAACTCCTGCGCAACCTGTTCATCACTGTGGTGATCCCGCTGATGGCTTTCCGTCATTCCCGCAATCAACGCGGCATTCAGAACGGCGGTTCGAAAAAAATCAAGCTGGTGCGTTTGCTTCCTCTCTTCGTCGTGGGGTTCCTCCTGCTTGCAGCTCTGCGCTCGATCGGAGATCTAAGCTTGCACGCGAACGGTCGAGCCTTCGGATTCATCAGCGAGCCAGCTTGGCGCGGATTGTACAATTCGGTGAAAAGCTGGGCATCGCGACTGCTGGTGGTTGCTTTGGCCGGCGTTGGCTTGAGCACACGCTTCCGTTCCCTCAAAGGACTGGGGATCAAGCCCTTCCTCGTCGGCCTGAGCGCTGCCTTATCTGTAGGAATCATCAGCTTCCTGCTTATCTCCCTGTTCGGTTTTCTGATCGAGATTTAGAGTACATGAGAGCAATGACCTCGGCCGATGGGCTTGGAAGCGCTCAGGTTAGTTCTTGTCGTCCTTGATCTTCGACAGACCCGGTATCAACGTTTGCGTGCTCAACACACCGGGAACGTGACGGATGTTCTTTTGGACGTAGCGACTGATCACTTCCGCGTCCGAGGCTACCAAATTTCGGGTCAGAACGAATTTGGCTATCACGTCGATACTGCCGTGTACCGAATGCACCTCCTTAACCTCATCCAAGGCGAAGAGCCGGTCGAGGATCTGGGACTCCCTCTTGGCGGTGATATTGATCAGCACGAAGACGGTGATCTCTCGGAGCATCTCCGGGTATTCGTTCTCTTTTACGTTTTTCATGTTCTTTCGAAATTCCTCCATGTTGCGGGTAATGCTCCTGTCGACCGCGGAGCAGAAGGATCGGGTATGACTGCGCTCCCACTGGTGTACGGAAATATACATGTAGAGATCGGAAACGGTACGCTTGGGGAAGAAAGCTAATAAATCCGCCTTCTCCACCATTGCTGCCAACGGCCGACAGATAGTGTTGTACCAGTCCTCAGCCGCCTCCTTCAAGGGAACATTTGTCTTGCCGCCCTCCTCCAAGTATTTTTGGTGCTGACCGATCTGCCTTAAGAGATTGCGGTACTGGCCCGGCTCGGTCAGCTTGATTGAATCCTTGAGTCCGGTCCTGTCCTCAAACTCGCTTTTTTCGCGATAGAGAATGTTCTCAAGCGTTCCCCTGGAGGGGAGAAACTCGATGACCCGGGCGTTGATTTCTTTGAACCCCCGCTCCTTGGCCACGGAGATGCGATGATTTCCGTCCACGACAAAATAACTGTCTTTGATCTTGTACAGGTCGACCGGCGGAAGGGGTTTGCCCTGTTCCATTACCTTGCGAATGGACAGGAGTCGTTCCCGCGGCCTGTCTTTCTTCAGACGAAACTTGCTGTCGAAGTCGAGATAGCGATTGACGCTGCCCACGATATCGGAGAGCTTCACAGTCTGCTGCCCTTGATGCCTGTAGTCGTAAGCTCCCTCTTTCTGCTGTTCATCCCGGAAGCGTTTGATCGTCCCCGGTTTTCTGTGTGATGTACCCTGTCGATCGGTGTTACTCATGGTCATTCTCGAATTCGAAGAAGTAGTACCCAGAGCAGTTTATGACCCGGGTACGACCGATCTGTGTGATCCGGTCGGAGGGGTCTGTGAAGCGACGATGGATGTGGCCATGAAGAAAATACCGCGGCTGGTAGCGATCGATCAAACGCCTGTAACTTTGAAACCCCCTGTGGCAGGGATCTTCTGCATCGTGGATGTGCCTGGGCGGCGCATGGGTAAGGACGATGTCGAGATGTCTGTACCTGCGCAGCTGCGGGCGCAGGTAGCGGATCGTCTGCCGCATTTGAGCTTCGGTGTATTGTAGTGGTCTGCCATTGTACCAGTGGGAACCCTCTAAACCAAGAATGGTCAGTTCTGCAAAGGGCACAACTTGGGCGTGGATATTGATACAACCCTTTGGTGAACAGCTCTCGTAACGGATGTCATGATTACCCATGATGTAGTACAGTGGAGCGTCGAAGGCTTTGCTGAGGGTGGAAAGGTAATCCGGGGGAAGGTCTCCGCAGGAAACAATCAGCCGAACATCAGACAAGGCGCTGTTTCCCGGCAGATCGCAATGCAGGGGCTCGACAAAATCGGATATGGCCAGAATCTTCATAAGCACGTATCAACAATATACCAATCGAAAGAAAAGGAAGGAAGCATGAACCAGATTCCGACCTTCGTAGAAGCCCCGCGGTGTGAACCTCTGGCTGATCTTGATGCCGATGTGGCGATCATCGGTATTCCCTACAAGAGTCCCTACGAGGTGAGCGTGCCCGTGGACGCCATGGCCGGTACCTTGTCGGCTCCAGAGGCTCTCAGAAAGCAGTCCGTCGTGTATGCTCACAGTCTTCGGCACTACGATTTCGATTTCGACGGCGATCTGTTTGCCGGACGGGATGTGAGGATTGCGGACTGCGGCGACCTGGTGCTTGAACCTGGAAGTCCTGAAAAGCAGCTTCGGGCAATCACACAGGCGATACGGACGATCCTGCTTCGGGGAGCAGTGCCCGTGGTTCTCGGGGGTGATCACGGTACCCCTATCCCAATCCTGAGGGCCTACGAGAACCATGGACCTATCTGCGTCGTGCAGATAGACGCCCACCTGGATTTTCGAGATGAACGCCAGGGTTACAAAGACGGATTCAGCAGCCAGATGCGCCGGGCTGCGGAGATGCCCTGGGTTCAGTCGATGATGCAGATCGGGCTTCGGGGCGTGGGCAGCGGCCGGCAGGAGGAGTATGAGGCGGCTCGGAAGCACGGCAGCGTGATGGTGCGAGCTCAGGAGCTGCACCAACTCGGGGTGGAGCTGGTCTTGCAGCGGCTGCCGGAAGCTGAAGGATACTACATCACCATCGACAGCGACGGTTTGGATCCCTCTATTGCGCCGGGGGTGTACTATCCCTCTCCCGGCGGAGTCGACTACTTCGAGATGACCGATCTGGTCAAGGGAATCGCCAAGCGCGGCGCCATCGTGGGAATCGATTTTTGCGAAGTCGTGCCCGCCCTCGATGTCCGTGACCTGACCAGCATCTTTGCGGCCCGGCTGATCCTCAACTTCATCGGCGCCATGGCTCATTCAGGACAGATCGGCTGATAGCGGGAGGGCGACGATGACAACATCTCACCAAGGAAATACCACCGGTTCGGATATTCGAGCTAGACCACGTCTTCAGTTCTTATCCGCTGAGCAGGCAGAGTGCATTCACCGCGCATCCTTGAGGTTGCTCGAAACCGCTGGAGTGAAGGTGCATCTCCCGGAAGCCGTGGATCTTTTGAAAAAGGCGGGAGCCGAGGTAGTTGAACTTCCAGAACAATCCGTTTTTCATCCTGTTTCGCCAACCTGTATCGCCATTGACGCATGACGCCGAGCCCTTGCGGGCGCTTCTGTACTGCGCGAACAAGGGCATTCCTATGTGTTATGCCAGCTATCCTTTGATGGGAGCGACCGGACCGGCAACCCTGGCGGGGTCTTTTGCCCTGTCCAATGCGGAGTTTCTGAGCGGACTGGTGATCAGTCAGCTCAAGAAGCCTGGAGCTCCCATGATATACAACGGAGGCAGCGGTCCCATGGATATG
>Ga0114925_10000348_pt1 | contig 19885 bp, 16 predicted proteins | sample SumtaG_2_FD_87287 | JGI IMG/M metagenome (GOLD analysis project Ga0114925, IMG submission 87287) | Deep subsurface microbial communities from Indian Ocean to uncover new lineages of life (NeLLi) - Sumatra_00607 metaG | ecosystem: Environmental > Aquatic > Marine > Oceanic > Sediment | place... | reverse complement strand
TGTGATCAAAGTAACGTTCTTGCAAATTGAGAGCAGCTTCTTTTATTTTGTATCCAAAAACATATGGATCACACTGAGAGACATGCGAAAGCCATGTCCGTGCTTCAATTCTACGTGCAAGATTTTCACTATTGCAATTAATAAATAAATTTGTGATTCCTCTGAATGTTTTTTGAGTATCGGCTTCGTTATCAGGGTGATGAGCCCTAGCATTTGCTTCAAAAAAATCATAAACAGCTTTTGCTATAGCTTTTTCTCTTAGTTGTGCATCCCTTAATCTATTTGCGTGTCGTAAGTTAGCCGTGATGGATTGAAAACGAGCGTGAGTTTGACTTAGCGCCATGCTTCTGTTTTGACGTAATGTTTGGACGTGTTCGGGGTATTGTAGTTGTACAGTATCCCATAATTTCCTTCTTTCAATGTGATTTAGACCGTATTTTTCTCCAATTGCTGTAGTTACTTTTTGTGCGATCGCATTTACTACGTCTTGATCTGATTTTCCTTCTAGAGGAATATTTTGAATTTGTATACCTGCGATTTCTGGAGCATTATAACTCAGTTCTTGTTGTACGTAGTCAATTGTTTGGGTGTGCACCGAAAGTGCATAGCCAATTGCCGCAGCAACTTCTGCAGCGATTATCCCTACTTCAACCACAGCAATGCTGCCAGCAATAGCAGCAGGTTTTATTGGTTGAGAGACCACACTACTAAGAAATAAAAAGCAAAATAGTCTTGAAGCAAGTGATTTAAACGAATGTTTCATAAAATGTCCTTAATAGTGGATATTATGCAGCAGGGGGAGTACCGAGTACTTCTTCAACTCTCTTTGCCATAGGCTCGGGTAAGGTTTTTTCGGCAATAGTTTTTACAGCAGCAGCGCCAACTGCAGTTTTCACTACTGTAGAAGTAATGCCAAGCTTGGCGAAAAGGACAGATGTCTTAGCAACTAGAACGGGTCCTACAACGGTCCATGCTAGATATCCAAGTGTTCCGGTTGCAACTATTGCAGCACCTTTGATGGAATAATCTTTTATCGTATCCATGGTTGATGGGCCTTTAGGTTTGGCGTCCTTAATTGATTTGAATATGTCATTATAAGATTGCTCGAGGGCATCTTTAGTGCTCATTCCCTGTTCTATATAATCTTTGGCATCACTGATAAAAGTGTTTATTTCTCTTCCGCTCATCCCATTTAACCGTTTCTCATATTTTTTAAAATCTGATTCAGTCATGGGGACATTGGAGTGCTGTACATTATTTTTTAATATTTCAGCAACACCTGCAGCATCGGGATAAGGGAATTCTATGCATTTGAATCGTTCTTGAATACGTTTATCTATGAGCTCAAAATTATTGGTAGTAGCAACAATTAATATATTCTTATGCTTTCTTGAGTATTCATCATGTTCGGTCCAGATCTGAGACAGCGTATTTTCAAAATCTTTACCTTCATATTTATGACCATAATCGGGATTGGCATTGTTTGTTACAGGGGCTAGAGCTTGAAGTTCATCAATAAAAACAATTACTCCTTTGTTTGATTGAATCATTTTTGCCTTATTAAAAACCTCTTTAATTGCTGATGAGCCAGTTCCTTGATAACGTTCTACCAGTTCAGAAGCCTTAACCCTAATAATTTCACAATCAGATTCATTTTTCATTGCTTCAACAATTTCTCCTTTTCCTACTCCTGGTTTTCCGTACAGGAGCATTCCTTGGCGAAATTCTTCTCTAAATTGACCTTCTTTTAGCTGTTTTGCTGCACTAGCAAAATACTGCTTTTTTTCCTTGTGGTACACATCTTCTAATAGAGGATATTTAGGCTTATTTTCTTGAATCGATTCTTGCTGAGCTGAATCCGATATATCTGTCGATGTGGCGTAAGAAGTTTCCTGAAGTTGTGTTGTATGACGATCTCCTAGATATCTACGAGCTCTTTTTACTTCATCAATATACATTTCTCTATCGAGGTTGCTTCCCTCTGAAACGTCTGCTAAGTCGACTATAAAAGCCCTAATTTGAAGAATCTTAAATCCTTGTGTGAACTGGGCAATATCTTGTATAAATGCTTCATCAGCATACTTTTCACATAAAGAGAGAACTTCTCGTATAATCTCAACGCGTTCTTCTATATCTGGAACCGTCATGAGATATATCGTCTCGCCCGTATATTGGTCGAAATAATTACTATATTTATCTCTCCAATATCGATCTTCTCTGACGGTTGAACTTGAAAGGCTGGAAAGTGAAAAAGATGCTAAAATAGCAAAAAGTATGGGTTTGTTTTTTAACATGGGATACTCCATTTAATTAAAAATAAAAACACTGTATTCTTACAAGGATCCAATATAACATAAATAAATAATAAATAAAATTTTAATTATTTTATAAATTTTCAATTAGAATCTAAAAAGATTGAATTGCTTTTCTTCTTACACAGTTTTTTCACCGTAGAACCCTTGATATTTTTTAATTAAACATTAAATTTAAGGTTGTTTTATAATCTTAATCATCGTTTATCATGGAGAAAAAATGGCAAGAAAAAAATCATTATGTTTAATGGCGGCATTAATATTAGTGGCGCATAGTGCAAAAACTTATTGTGATATAGATCCTAAGCGTATACAAGCTGGCTTGGTGGCCGGTGGAGCAGTGTTGGGTGCTGGCATTAAAACTATTTATGATGCATACAAACCAAAAGAAAATCCATGTAAAAAATATCAGCGCTTTTTAGAAGGCAAGATACCATCCTTTGATAAAGAAGTTACCGATAAGGTGTCACACAAAGAAGCTCGTTTTAATGTAAGGCAACTTGCTTCTAGTAAAAATAATATTGAACATCTTATGGAAGAGATTCTCATCGATTTGAAAACAAGAAATACTTTTGAAGGTGTTTCGTTGTTTGAAAAATTTGAAGTATGTAAAACTGATGTACTACGATGTTCTCAAGAAGTTGAAGCGGTAGAAACTATTTTAAGCTATGAAGTTAACCTAGCTCATTGTATGCACATTGCTTCTTGTAAGTTGGAAAAAGTTCGAGTTGCTGAAAGTGATTTACGAAGAAAAATAGAACAATACGAAGATTCAGTAGCTAATCAAAACACAGATATGTTGCAAGCTGATGAAGGACATGATTTTTTAGAGACGCTCGAAGCGGACTTGATAACAAAAGCAGCAGTAGACAAAATTCCTCAAGTGCAAGCGAAAGATGCTTCAAGTTAAAAAAATAATATTGTTTTCTTTTTAAAAAAAGGCACTTGTAACAACAGGTTGTCTTTTTTTATTGTAATGCTTGTGTGCCTGTTGCAATTTTATTGTGTTACTAAGTACGCTATGGACAGTTAGGGAAAATTAACTATTGAATAGTGAGCAGTGAAATGAAAGCATATCAAGAAACGGCAGAGCAGGTAATTGAGCAGTTTAAAACAAATGCTGATACGGGTTTAACAAAAAAAGAAGTACAACAACGATTAAAAAAGTATGGCCCAAATACGTTGCCAGAAAAACCGGTTGATCCGTTGTGGCTTATTTTTCTTCGTCAATTTCGAAGTCCATTAATTTATATTTTGCTTGCAGCGGCAGTTATTTTATTTTTCTTTGGGAAAGAAAAAACAGATGCATTTATTCTTTCGGGTATTTTAATTTTTAATGCGATTGTTGGAACTTTTCAAGAAGGGCGTACACGTAACATTTTACTCGAGTTGCGCCGGTTTTTTAAAACTGATTGCATTGTACTGCGCGATGGCAAAAAAGAACTTATTCAAGATACTGATTTAGTGGTGGGCGATATTATTTTATTACAACAGGGCGAACGAGTTCCTGCCGATGCACGGTTAATTTCAGCAGATAATTTTCGTGTAGATGAAGCAATTTTAACTGGTGAATCAGTTCCTGTATTAAAAGATATAACAAGCATACAAACTGAAGAATCGGTAGCAGAACGCAAAAACATAATTTTTAGAGGAACGTATGCGGTCGCTGGTTCAGCAAAGGCAGTAGTTGTTGCGACAGGAAGAGACACACAAGTCGGCAAAATTGGTACAGTTGCTGAAGAAATTCAAACTGATATGCCAATTAAAAAAGAACTCGATCGGCTTTCTTATGTTATTTTATTTTTCATTATTGTACTTTGTCTTGCATTGTTGATCATTGGGCTTTTGACCGGTAGGCCTACACAAGAACTTATCATTACATTAACGGCACTTTTTATTTGTGTTATTCCCGAAGGTTTACCTGTTGTCTTGACGCTTGTTTTGGTCACTGGTGTGTATCGCATGGCCAAAAAAAATGTGTTGGTCAAACGAATGCAAGCGGTTGAGGGCCTTGGACGTACTCAAGTTATTTTAACTGACAAAACAGGAACGTTAACGCGCAACGAAATGATGGTTGCGTGCGTTTGTGCACAAGGCACGGTTTTTACAGTTACCGGTCAAGGATACAAGAGTCGGGGAGACATTACTGTTCTTGGTGAAGACACAAAAGAGTCTCAAAAAAAAGTGCGCGATCTCAAACAATTGGGTATTGCAGCATCACTGCTCAATGGAACAGAAATTACGTTCGTGCCTAAAACAGGATTATTTGACATCAAGGGTGACCCAACAGAAGCTGCACTCGGAGTGTTTGCACAAAAGCTTGATTGTTCTCGTGAAAAGTTAGATCAAGAATATGAAAAATTATATGAAATTCCATTTCATCCAACTCTGCGGTATCATGTGGGTTTTTATAAAAAAGATGGCAAAGGAATTATTTTTATTAACGGTTCACCCGAAGAAATAATGAAACGCTCACAAAGAGGACCTTTCTCAGATAAGGATCAGAAGTGCTTGGAGAAAATGTTACAAGACGGGTTGCGAACAGTTGGTTTTGCAACTGGAGAGTTTGATTTATCAAAAATTCCCAACAGCACGGACAATGATGTATTATGTGATTTTTATAGTGGGTTGCTCAAAAATAATTTACAATTTTTAGGTTTGTGCGGTATTGAAGATGCAATCAGAAGCGAAGTAAGAGCGATTGTACAACAAGCACGTGATGCTGGTATTAAAATTGTCATGGTAACGGGTGATCATCGTGAAACTGCACTCTATGTTGCTAAAAAGGTTGGCATTTTTGAAAATGGAGACGAGGCTCTTGATGGCGGTCAAGTTAAGAATATGTCTGACGAGGAGTTAAGCAAAAAACTTGATAGGGTGACAGTGTTTTCTCGTTTAGCTCCTGATCAAAAACTGCGCATTGTAAAATTACTGCAAAAGCAGAATAAAATTGTCGCTATGACGGGCGATGGTATTAATGATGTTCCCTCTTTAGTTGCAGCTGATTTGGGAATTGCTATGGGTTCAATTGGTGCAGAAGTGACTAAAAATACTGCAGATCTTGTGTTATTAGATGATTCGTTTGCGAGCATTATTAGTGCGATTGAACAAGGAAGACATATTTTTTATTTGCTCAAACGTGTTGTCTTATATTTTCTTTCGACCAACCTTGCAGAAGTCTTGATTGTTCTTTTTGCATTTATTGTTAATCTTCCACTTCCCTTAACTGCTGCACAGATTTTGTGGCTGAACTTTGTTACTGATGGATTTTTAGATGTTGGTTTGGCTATGGAACCACAAGAAGGCGGTTTGGTTTATCAAAAAAAATGGATCTCAGGGAAAATGCGTCTTGTTGATAACCATATTCTGGCAATAATGTTTTTTATGGCTGTTCCGATGGCAATTGGTTCGCTCGTCGTTTTTATACATTATTACCAACAAAATCTTGCTCTGGCACGGACCATGACGCTTTTAACAATGGCCTTTTTTCAATGGTTTAATGCATGGAATTGTCGGTCCATTGAAAAATCGATCTTTAGTATCGGTTGGTTGCAAAATAAATGGTTAATTGCAGCGACCATTTTAGTATTGTTGCTACAGTTTGCAATTGTGTATGTTCCATTTTTCCAATTCATTTTTAGCACTGTTCCTTTAAACGCATATCATTGGCTGGTAGTTGTTGGTGTTGCATCAACTATTATTTTGTGGGATGAACTGCGCAAGTTTATCACGAGGTATATGTGGTCTACGGAAGCTGTCTAATTCTTGGAGTGCTGTCCCAATTGACTAAAGTCGTAAAAAGGATAAGCTAAAAATAGTTGTTAATATGAAAAAATAATATCCTTTATCTCAGAGAAAGAGAATTATGAAATTCAATAAAAATAAAATGGTTATTGTTGCCGGTGTTATGTTTGTTGCTTCTGGTTTACTTGTAGCAAAATCAAAAAATACAAAAACTAATCTTGATATCGATTCCTCATCAGTATTTGAAATGAATCCTTCTGTTCCTGTGAAATATTTTGACATGGACAAACTTACAAAACAAAGTAAGCACGGAGTACAAAAGGTTAAAGAATTTGAAAAAATGGCTGCAAGCCGTGAATCAGAAGTTAAAACAAAAGGTGAAGCGTTGCAACAAGATGTAACAGCATACCGTGAAAAAGCGATGACTATGAGTGAAGTTACTCGTGGAAAAAGAGAAAAAGAACTTGCTAAACAAGAACGTGAACTCAGAGAGTTTGCTGAAGAAGTGTATCGTGACCTGGAAGAAGAACGCATGAGAATGGCTCAAACAGTGATGGGCGAAATTACTAAAATTGTAATAGAAGAAGCACAGCGCACTCAGACGGTTCTTATTGAAGTGAACAGCGGACGTGTTTTTTGTCCTCTTGATGAAGTACGTTGTGATGATGAGCTTGTTGCAGCATGGGACAAATCTTTTGACAAAATGATGGTGGCACAAGCTGACGGTCGTAAAGATGTTGTTACTGCGTAACGTCTAGCAATACAGAATTAATAAAAAAGCTCCTCTTAATTGAGGAGTTTTTTTTATAAAAAGGAAAAAATATGCAAGAAAAGGAAACCGAAGAAATAAAAGCAATTATTGGTTTGGGAAACCCTGGACCTAAATTTCATAAAAATCGCCACAACATTGGATTTCTTATTCTTGATGAACTTGCGCAACGGTATAACGCTCAGTGGAAAGAACAAAATCTGATGGACCAAACTCAAATTACTATCGCAGGCAATAATATTTTTTTGATTAAACCTCAAACATATATGAATGATTCAGGGAAAGTTATTCCATGGTTGTTAAAAAAGGGAATCAAAGCTGAAAATATTTTGGTTGTTCATGATGAATTAGAATTACCTTTTGGCGCAGTTAAATGTAAAGTTGGTGGCAGCGCTCGCGGTCACAATGGTTTGCGTTCAATTATTCAAGTGTGTGGTCCTGATTTTCAACGGTTGCGTTTTGGTATTGATCGGCCAGAACAAAAAGAACAAGTTTCGTCATATGTACTAACCAATTTTTCAGAGCCAAAGGACGATGTTGAACATGGCATTGAGCAAGCGGCTGACTTAATAAAAAAGCAGTGTGGATTTGGAGAATGATTATGCTGTTACGATTTGATCTAGAGATACAGTTTTTCGTTTTTTAAATTTTTTAAACCGTTCCATTCTCCGTTTATCGAGTTGAAAAAGTTGAGCGGTTTTGCATGCCTGTTTTTCATGATTTTCGTGTAATTGTTCGAAATTGGTGATATCTGGTTTGTATTTTTCAATTGTGTTGCCAAGTTCAGCAACTTTTTTAAGATCAACGATTGGTATTAAAACGCTATCGCCTGAATCGCCTTTTTTACGCACAATCGCGTGAGCATAGCGTGGTCGTAGATCAACAATGATTGATTCTTCAGACGTGTATTCTTTGTCGTATGATTCAACGCATTTGATGATGTAGGGAACCATGGTAACGATTGGTAACGGGTGAAGTGGAAAGCGTTTGTTGGATCCATGTTCTCTCCAACCGAACGACCACAGTTCTGTGTGTCCGGGAGATCTATCTCGGAGATATGGTGCTGTACCCATAATAACTGTTGAATGTTGTGCGTTGACTGGTCGCAGTTCTTGCGAGCTTCTTTTTTGTTTTACGGTGTCTGTAACGCGTATTTGAACTTGTTTTAAACTATTTGGGAGTTCAAGATCATAACGCGATTTAAATAGTTTATGAGAAAAAAATCGTTTGTATGAGAAACAATCAAGCCCTTGTACGCGGTCTGCGCGCGAATAAAGGTGATAGATATTTTTAAATAAGTGACTTTGGATAAAATGATCGGTTTCATATTGTACCGGGGTCCCTAATAAAACGAGTTGATCAACATGAAATGAGTGCCCTTGGTAGTCAACGGGGTGCGCAGCGCCTAGATTAAGCACAACATTACCACCATGTGAATAGCCAATGACTCGAACTTTTGGTTCGATGCCATCTTCCCTTAACTTTTTTATTTTTTGTTCGAGAGCATGATATAAATCAACACCTGCTGATTGTCGCGCCGATCGACTTGAAAGTCCGGACCATCCAAAGGTGAGGAAAATATTGTTGATTTCTTTTGATGGGTGAGCCATTTTGCTTATTTCATCAAATATATAGGCGATTGCTCCAACGGCGTAACCTGGTTTTACTAATGTGGGATCAATGTTTTGTAGACCTAATGTTTGCATGGCTTGATATTTAAAAAAGAATGGGTCTTCACGCATGAGTTCAACCGCTTTCGCATAGGCTGTATTATGGACTCGATCAAGTATGATCCTTATAATATTTGCCGGGGTGATGTGAGGTTTTATTCCCATAATTCCATGAACGAACACCGTAATCCATGTTTCTGGTTTTTCGCTTTGTTTTTCCGGTCCAATTTTTTCTGAATGAGCTGCAACAGGGGTTGCGCTATTTTTTTTAGGTATAAAATAGCGATTAATGAGGGATTTACCCAAGACTGCGGTCACTGAGAGAAGCGTAAAAAAGATTATATAGCCGAAGCCATTATTATTTGATTTCATTGAATAAGACCTTTGTATAACCCATTTATTTTGAGATTACAGAGAAGCATTTTCTATTATTCCAACTGTAATTATAATTATATCATCTTATAGCGGTTTGTCAATTTTACTCAGTGGATCCATAAGCACTGATAACTCATTAAAAAATCCACTCTCTTCAATTTTAGAGAGAGTGGATTGGTATTTCCAGTGTCCAGAATAGGGTAAGTAGGCCTAATAAGCAAGCACTTTGCCTTATTCGAAGGTATCAACGGCGGTTATGGTGACCGCAAGCTGTTGAGCGAATCCGCATCGTTTAACATGGAATCCACTTCCTTCTTTTGTGGTCATACTGATTGCAAATGTTACTGAAGTTGGTGTTAGGCATATTATTTCAGGAGTGAGTGCAAGTTGTGCTTTACCAGTTGATACAGGGTCAATTCTAATAAAAAGACATGGCGGATTTTGAAAGGCACCTTCAGGGAATGTAATTGTCATTTCTCCGCCGTCGTAAGCAACCGTTTGTTTTACTGACCTATTGGGCAGGAGGTTGAAACATTTTTCAAGCATGTCTTGTCCTGCTTCCATGTAGCAAAAGACACCATTTTTTAGAAACGTCATGCTTGGAATTGATTGCACTGTATTTACACACAGAAGCAATCCAAAAATAAGAGCACTTTTTTTGATTATTTTTTTCATTACTCTCTCCTGTTTATTTTTTATATCAATAATACCAACGCAAAGGATTTTATCATGACTGTTATGCAAGTCAAGACAATATCCTTTTTAAACATAGTTATTGGTTTTCTTTGATCCACTTTTGTAGATCATGTTCTAATGTTGTTGGCAATTGGGCACCGCCGCCTTGGACCTGATTGTTTTTTCCGCCACTACGCAATTCAAATTCATCTTTAAGCCATGTTGCAAATTTTTTCATGTCTAACGGCCGTTCAAGTTTTTCAGACGCGAGTGCGTAAAAAATGGGGCGATTATTCATGGTGCTCGCAAAGAAATAAAATCCTGATTTTTTACTCGCGAGTTTTGTGGCAATTTCTTTTAACTCGTTATGATTAGTTTCTTGCAATGAAAGAAATAAAAACGGAACCTTACCGATTTCAACTATCTGCTTTTCCCAGATTGGTATTTGTGCAGCTGTTACTTGGTTTTTTAATTTTTTTATGTGGAGTTGTGCGTTTTTTAATTGTTCTTTTTGTTTTTCAACTGCACTTACAACTTCATCGCGTTTTACTTTATATTCCTGACTCAATTTCCTTGAAGTATCAAAAACGTCTTGGAACAATCTAATTGCCTTTGGACCAGTCACCGCAACAATTCTTCGGTGTCCTGCAGAAAGAGGGGTCACTTCAATAATTTTAAACGTGCCGATGACACCAGTTGCTGGTACGTGTGTTCCGCCACACAGTTCAGCTGAAAAATCATCGATTTGAACAAGGCGAACTTCTTCAGGATTATATTTATCACCAAAGAATGCGAGTGCCCCACGATTTAGAGCATCCTTGAGTGTGGTTTGCTCAACGCAGAGTGGAATGTTTTCTCTAATTTTTTCGTTGACTAAATCTTCAACTTGTTTAATTTCATCAGAAGTTAAATTTCTGTGATAGGTAAAATCAAAACGTAAATAATCAGGATGTACTAATGATCCTGATTGTTTTATTTGTTTACCAAAAAGTTGAATGAGTGTTGATTGTAACAAATGTGTTGCGGTGTGATTTTTCATTGCATCGGTACGCATTTGCTCGTGTACCGTTGAAGTTACCGTGTCGCCGATGTGCATGTCTACAGGTGCTTTAATTTGTGCGGCAATTGCTTTATTGATAAAACGTACTGCAATAATTGGCGTTCGTTTTTCGCCAATCGTAATCCACCCATTGTCAGGAACTTGTCCACCACCAACAATAAAGAATGGAGATTTTTGTACAACAACCCAACAGGTCTCGTCAGCATTTATTTCATCAACAACTTTGTTATCTTTTATGAGTGCTGAAATTCGTGATTCAGTTTCTAATTCTTGATAGCCGGTAAATTCTGTACTGATGTCTTCGTCTAAATTAATGTGTGCAAGTTCGTCTATTTTTTTTGTGCCCGATTGTTCTTTTTGTTTTTTCATGTGTTCATCAAAACCGGATGTGTTGACGGTAAATCCGTGTTCACCTGCCATCAAATGAATGATTTCAATGGGGAATCCAAATGTGTCATATAATTTAAATGCTTGCTCGCCTGAAACAACTTTGGTTTCTTGATTTTTTTTTAAATAATCGTGCAGCATTGCTTGCCCGCGCACAAGGTTTTGAGCGAATATTGCAATTTCACTTTCTAAAATAGTGATAATAATTTTTTCATTTGTTTTGAGTTCAGGATAAATATAACTCATTTCATCAATGAACGCTTTGGCAAGTTTAGGAAAAATATCCGGAGCTTCTAATTTTTGTGCAAACAACGCAGCACGACGAATAATTTTGCGTAGGACATAGCCACGTCCTTCATTTGAAGGTGCAGCACCGTCAGCAATTAAAAGTGACGCTGAACGCACATGATCAGCAAGCACGTTAAATGCTGCTTTAGTTTTATCATCTTGTTCGTTATATTTTAAATCGGTAAGTTTTTCGATTTTTTTTATGATGCCGCTAAATAGATCAGTATCAAAAACTGAATCTTTATTTTCCACAATCAACGCAAGGCGTTCAAGTCCTATGCCCGTATCAACGCCTTTTGCTTGCAACGGTTTGTCCGTGCCGTCGGGTTGCCGGTCATATTGCATAAAAACAAGATTCCAAATTTCTAAATAACGATCACCTTCAGTTACAACATCACCGTGTGTAGTGCCAGAGCCGTATTCAGGTCCGCGATCAAATAAAATTTCAGTGCACGGTCCGCATGGTCCGGTGTCACCCATTTGCCAAAAGTTTTCTGAAGCGCCAAGTCGATGAATTCGTTCTTCCGGTAGACCAATAACATCTTTCCAAATGTTGTATGATTCATCATCAGTTTCAAAAACTGTCGCGTGTAATTTTTCTTTGGGAAGTTTCATTTCTTTAGTTAAAAAGTCCCACGCAAATTGAATCGCTTCTTTTTTAAAATAATCACCGAAAGAAAAGTTTCCCATCATTTCAAAAAAAGTGAGATGGCGTTTGGTGAATCCAACGTTATCTAGATCGTTGTGTTTTCCGCCTGCACGAACACATTTTTGAATTGAAACAGCACGGTTATAACTGCGTTTTTCAAGACCTAAAAAAATATCTTTAAACTGGTTCATACCAGCATTGGCAAAAAGAAGTGTTGGATCTTGTGCGGGGATAAGTGATGAACTCGGAACTTTTGTGTGGCCATGTTTAACAAAAAAATCAAAAAACTTTTTTCGTATTTCTCTGAATTTCATTGAAGGCCCCAGGTATTTGAGTGATCACAAAATTACATATTTTATATTGTATATATCTATTAATGATAGCTTGTTTAGGAAATTGTATCAACTTCTATGAGCTAGAGGGCAGCCTTTAACTTTTGATATATTTCATTTAAATCAAAAGAAATTGTTTTTGTATTACCCAGGGTTGCAATAAAGTTAGTATCACCAATCCAGCGGGGCAACAAATGAATATGAATGTGAGAAGGAATTCCTGCGCCCGCAGCTTTACCTAAATTCATTCCAACATTAATGCCTTGTGCACCCAGAGCATTGACAAGCAATTTATTATATTTGCTAGTAAGTTCCATTAATTCGGCACGTTCTTCCTGTGTAAGAGCATCAAGTGTAGCGGTATGTTTTTTGGGTACGATTAAAAGATGACCAGCATTGTAAGGATACAAATTCAAAATAACAATGCTGCTATTAGTTTGTTCAAGTATGTAATGTTTTTTATTGTGTTCTTTATTGTCTGTACTGCAGTGAGAGCAAAAAACACATTCACTTTCAGTAGCATTTTCCTTTTTTGTTCCATCAGAACTGGTTGAATAGTCTGAACGCCATGGTGCAAAAAGTAATTTCATATGATGTGTCCTTTTAAGTGACATTAACAATACAAGGGGCGTGGTATGCTTTAGCGCCCCTTGTACCATATAGGTTGTGATCAATGATCTGTTACAGGGTATCAATAAATAAGTTGAGGAGCAATAACTATTCTGTCGTTCGCAAAGACCCTTCGACAAGCTCAGGGCGAACGGGAATTAAAACTTTATAAAATTCCATAAAGAATAAGCATAGCATTTATACTAATTTTACAAGTTAAAAATATGAAGCTAAATAGAAAAAAATCCGTTCGCCCTGAGCTTGTCGAAGGGTTCTTGCGAGCGGAGCGATTTTCACTTGCCGTTTTTTCGTGTTATTGTAAAAGAGATGGGTTTATTTTATTTTAACGAACTTCCACTTCTTTTTTGTCATCAAAGGCTCAACTATGAAATTAAATAATTTTTATACTATGTTAAAAAAAATGGTTATCTTTTGGAGCGTTTTGCCACTTTTTATTATTAGTTCTGAATGTGAAAATGATTTACGTGCACGAACTATTTTTGTACCGCGTTCGTTAACATGCAATGGCGTACTGGAATTTGCATTCAACAATTATCACATTTATCACAGCATGCTGAATTATTATGAAGATTTTTCTCTTGGTTTTTATGTTACACCGTTTTATATGGGCACAACTAATAATGATTTTTTGACCAATTATTTTTTATCGAGTTCATTATCATCAGTTGCAGTTAAACAAGACGGAACAGGCAATGTTGGTTCGCAATGGATTGGTTTAACCGGCACTGATGAGATTTCTTTTAGTTCTCAATTGTGCATGAGGCCAACACGTTCTGTCGGTGGTTTGCATTCACTTCTTTATATTAATCTTGATCCATTATGTTACAACTTATGGGCGAGTGTTTCCTTTGTGTTTGCGCGTGTCCAACAATCATTGAATTTACAAGAATCAAACTTAGTCATTGAAGGCACGGGGAATTTTAAAACGGCTACGGAAGCATTTAATAACAGTGATTGGAATTTTGCAAAACTTAATTGTGAGAGTATGCATAAGTCCGGCGTCGATGATGTGCAATTAAAATTAGGATACAACTGGTATTGGGACGACGAAAATCATTTTGGTTTGTATACACTTGCAACTATTCCAACCGGAAAAAAAGAAAACATTGAATATTTATTCGAACCAATTATTGGCAGTCGGCATGCAAGTTTTGGTGTAGGACTTTTTGCTGACTTTGGTGGGTGGATTAATGACGATCACTTTTTGAACTGGATGACCACGTGTGATTATCGTTATGTATTTTCGGCAAAAGAAATGCGTACATTTAATTTATGCAACAATGGTCAGTGGTCTCGGTATTTACAAATTGTTGCTGCAGGTAATTCAACTGAACCATTTCCGGGAGTTAATTGTTTAACAAAAGAAGTGAGTGTGTGTCCAAACAGTCAATTCCAACTGTGGTCAGCAATTCACTATGAATTTTGCAACTGGGGAATTGAAGTTGGCTATAATTATTGGTGGCGCAATCACGAAACTATTCATGACATTGCTTGTCAAAATAATATAGCTATTTTTGATATTACGGCCAATCCAATTGAAAATGCAGTGTCTGCAAGTCAAGCAACTATTTGCCAAGCAGCAACTGGCCCAAACAAAGTACCAAGTGATACTGTGTTCACACCAATTACTGCGCAAAATTTCAATTTAGATTCTGCTGCGCATCCACGTGCTTCAACACACACCGTTTATGGTGCACTGTGTTACACGGGTGAAGTTGATAATTGTCCGGGTACTATTGGTGTTGGCGGTTCATATGAATTTGCACGCGACAGTGCTGCGTTTGAGCAATGGGGAATCTGGCTAAAACTCGGGATTGGTTTTTAAGAAAAAATTATCCTTTCTTTGTAGTCTTTTTAGTTGGCTTTTTTTCTTTGTAATAACTCAAATTAGTCAGTGTTTTATTCAACACATTTTCATTTGAAATACGGACTAACTTATTGTCAAGAGTTCGCAACTTTACTGAAAATAAATCAAGTGATTCAACAACGCCAGTAACGCCATTTGATTCTATGGTATCTCCAATATCAACGGTACGCTCCGCTATTAAAAATATTCCGCTGATAATATTCGCTACACTTGTTTTGGCAGCAAAACCAATTGCAACACCGGCAACACCAGCGACACCGAGTAGTGCAGAAACGCTGATATTAAATTGTTGTAAGACGGTGATAATAATAATGCCCAAGCACACATAATAAACAAAAAGACCAAGCAGTTTGCTCAAGCCGGGAGTTAATTTTTTTTTTGCAGTTTTTGTAGCAGTGCGTTGTGCAAAGTTAGCAATTCTCAAACCAATTAAAGCAATGATTGTCGATTTTACAATCGGTGGTCCCCATTGTTGTGCTAATCCTGCCCAATCAATATCAAAAATCATTTTTCATTCCTTATTTTTTTGGATGATTAATTATTTATTTTTTACGAAATAATGCATTACCATAAAACCATTTGTTTGTATTTTCAAAGTCTCTGCCAATTTCTACAAACCCATTTTGTTCAAGCCATGTTTTAACGTCGTTATATTGATATTGATTTTCATACGCTTGAATAAATTCAACTTCAACAAAAAGAATTTTGATGGTTTTTAATAGTTGTGGTGCTGCTTTCAAAATATGCAATGCATGACCTTGAACGTCAAGCCACATGAAATCAATGTGTGTGACGTTATTTTTTTGTGCCCAATCGTCGAGTGTTATAGTTGGTACGTTAATTGTTTTTTTATATTCAATATCAGACCACTTTAACCGTTCTTTTGGTTTTAATAACGAACCCGCTTTAAATGGTTCGCCTGGTCGTGAAGGTTTTTCAGAAACATAAAATATGGTATTTCCTGTTGCAGTACTCAATGCAATTTCATGTCGTACAACATTATGTAAGTCACTCGTATTTTTTTTTAATTTGGTAAAAATTTCAGGAACAGGCTCGAAAGCATGAATTGTTCCCTGTTGCCAAAACTGGCTAATTTCTTTGGTGTCTGCTCCATTAAATGCGCCAGCTTCTACAACTATTGGATTATTGGGGAGAAGGGGGCTTATCAGTGGTAACAGGTTATTTTTTTTAAATAATTCCATTTTCTTAGTTATTTTCTCAGTTTTAAGCTATTTTTTACTCTATTAATAATAGGGTAAATGGGGTTTATTGGCAATTTTTACAGGTTTATAGCCTCTAAAGGTAGTTTTTGTGATATATATTTTGTTAGTAGAAATTATTTTTTAATTCTAAATCACACTTGATTTGCAGATATGGGAAAAGAGATTTCCAAATAGTAATAATGGTGTATATTTATAAGTAATAGGTGTATTTTTTATAAATATTATTTTAACAAAATGAAAGGATTTTTCTTATGAAAAAATCCTTTTTAATGCCAGTATTTTTTGGTGTGGAGTTGTTGTCTTCAGTGTCTGGCGTTCAAGCTGCAGGGCAGAATAAATCAAATATTAATTGGTTTGAACGAGTATTTCTTGCTGGAGCTTTTTATGTGGGCAGTAGTGTTCTGGACTCGTATATTCCTCAAGGTTCGGATATCGCAAAAACGTTGTGCAATCAATGGGGAAACTTTTTGGTAGTCGATACTCTTTTAAGTGAACGTCCGGTTGTTACCGATTTAAAAAATCCACATACCATTGGACGTGTGGCAGTGGCTACAGGTATTGGTGTAGGGACTTGCTATGCAGCTCAGTACAGTGATAATTTTAAGAAACCTATTAATGTAGTGGGTACTTTACTTGCATTCAATACTATGAAAAGTGAGCATGCGATTCTACATAATTTAACAGAATCCGATACTCTTGGACGACTAGCTATTTCAGGAGCGATTCTTACAGGATATAGTTACTTAGGTGATAAAGTTCCTGGCAATTCAAAAGGTGTTATAAAATTGATGAGTGGCGGTTTAGTGTTTAATACTATGTTTAATTCAAAGCCGACTGTTTATAAAGTTTGGGGAGTTGGTTCTGAAAAACAAAGTGTTTCTGATTAAAAAAGATTAATTATCACAATTATACCCAGTTGTTTTGAAAAAGTATTCGAAACAGCTGGGTGTTTTTTTTGTATTGTTGTATATCACCATGTCTTGTGTTATCATCTATGAAATTTGTCCGTCCAACTGTTTTAAAAGAAGGAAAAGCATAATGACCAAAGCAATTGACCAATATGGTGGGCTTGTCGGCTACCACGAGACGACACAAAAGCTGCGAAGCTTTTTTTTTGCCCGAGGATTTGTAGAAGTTGACACGCAATCACGCTTGAGTATTTTAGCCGCGTGTGAAGATCCCACAACGATTGCCACCTTTACCCTTTCGGGTGTAAAGTGGCCGTTGCCTCAGACAGGCCAGATGTGGCTCGAACATGAATTATTACGTAACCCGCATGTGCCGGGTTTTTTTTGTGCCACAACGAGTTATCGTGATGAACCAAATCCTATTCATGGTCGCCATTTAAAAATGTTTCCTTTATTTGAATTTGAAACCCATGGCGACATGGATGTGCTGCAAGATTTAATGGCAAATCTTTTCCAATATCTTGGTTTTGGTGACAAAAAAACTTACCAAGATGGCAATTATGCGGACGTTGCACAAAAATATGGTGAAGCGCACGTTGAAGCGGATCAAGAAGAATTAATTCAAAAGGATTTTGGAAATGTCTTTTTCTTAAAAAATTTTCCTTGGTATACGCATCCATTTTTTAATATGAAAAAGAGTGGTGAGATAGCAAATAAAATCGACGCCATTTTGTACGGTGTAGAAACAGTCGGTTCTGCCGAGCGTAGTTGCAATACAGATGAAATGTATGAATTGTTTCACACTATTAGCGATGGGCAGTATGCGGCAACCTTGTACAAACACTTTGGAAAAGAACGGGTGAATAAAGAACTTAAAGTATTTTTAAATCTTGATTTTATTCCGCGTTGTGGCGGTGGCATTGGTGTTTCGCGTTTGATGCGTGCACTTGAGTTGGCACAACAGGAAACTGAGCAAGTGGCGGTGCACAAAACAGTTGGTGGGGCAGTGGGAGCTGAGTTATAATGCACAGACTTCACTAAGACTACTTAACCAGACAGCAGGGGGCGAACAGAATTATAGTTCTTTATGGTGTCGTATTCATTATTTACATTAAAAATAATGCACCCCGGCTTTTAAGCCGGGGTGTTATAACTATTGAACATTCTTTAATGATTTCTACCCAATTAGCTACCACTGAATGTTGCTTCACTCACCGCTTCCTTAAGCTTACCAAAATCTTTAGTTACTTTCTGTAATGTGACTAATACATAATTACCAAGCATGATGAGTACATCTGCCACATCACCCTTTATACCACGAGTAAATTTTGACTTACGATATTTTTGTAATTTTGCATTTAGATTATCTAAAGTATTAATTATATTTTCCTCATATTTCCTTTGTTTAATAACATTCAAGGTATTCTTTATGCCAAAAGTATCAATATTTTTTAAATGTAATTTTGTTGGATCAATGCGGGATACACCACTAAATCTCTTTCTAGTATCTACAACGTTGTCCTTAATATAATGGTCGTAAATATGGTTTAATGTATTCATTGTTGTTCTAGCTGTGGCTTTAATAGTTGCAAAATCACTTTTTAAATCAGGATTATTTTTATCAACATATTTTTCGATGCCTTCTAGTAAATCATTCCACAAATTAATCGCCTCATCATGCTCTTTGTTACCTGGCGTGCCCCAAGAAACTAAAAGATTATCTCGAGAAAAAACACTTGTATTGGCACTTACAATAGCCTGCAGAGACTCATTTTTATCTTTAAAATTAAATTTTTTGCCAAGTACGGACGCACTTGAGGCGAATAAAAACATGATAGTGACAAACCGGGCATTCTTTACACTATTCTTCATAACTTAATCCTTTTTATAGAGATTTTTAATGTTTATATTATAATATTAAAATATAGTTATACATAAAATCAATTATTTTTGAAAAAAATAATAATATAGAGGATTAGCAACCAAGAACATATTGGGCAATCCCTGTTATATATCCCTTTTTAATACATTTTCGAGGGTTAGCTCTGTAGTAATGTAGCTACTGGAAAATTATTTATGCAGATCCTTCGATACAATTTGCTTCGCTCTTCGTTATGCTATGCTACTCAGGACAAACAAATTACTCAGGATGTGTATTTTATTAATAGGTATAAGGAGACTTTGGCCTTGTATCTAAAATAAAAGTATTTAATAGATTTTTGAAACAAAAAAGGAACCTAATGAAAATCAGCATCACCATTCCAGCGCATAATGAGCAAGATCGCATTGGTCGCACACTTGAACACTATATTAAATATTTTAATGACAAAAAAAAAGCGGGTGCATGCGATTATGAATTGGTTATTGTACTCAACGCGTGCACTGATAATACATTGGGTGTTGTGAAGCGAGCACAAAAGGATTCTAAAGCTGTTCATATTCTTGATTTACCCCAAGGAGGAAAGGGCCTGGCCGTTGTTGCTGGCTTTAAAGATGCACTGACTCGGAATAATGACTATATAGGGTTCGTTGATGCTGACATGGCGACCAAGCCAGAAGCCTTTTATGATTTGGTGGAAAAAATCCCACAGCATCACGGTATTATTGCGAGCCGCTACATGAAAGGTGCACAGTTGCATGTTCCGCGTCCTTTATTCAAGCGCTGGGGGACTCGATTAATTTACGAACCATTCGTCTGGCTCCTTTTTGGCCTTTCCTATAAGGATTTACAATGCGGTGCAAAATTATTTCAACGTAAAGTTATTGAAACAATAATTTCTAAATGTACTGTTAAGCGGTGGGCATTCGATGTAGAAATTCTCTATTTGTGTAGAAAAAACAAATTTATCGTTAAAGAAACCCCAACAAAATGGCATGATCAGGCGGGTAGCAAGCTTTCTACGGTTAAAGATGGCATCCGTATGTTTACCTCGCTCATTAAGTTGAGACTAAAACATCCTTTATTTTAAAGATATTATTCCTTGTTTTTTGTTGTT
>Ga0114925_10000346_pt1 | contig 19938 bp, 34 predicted proteins | sample SumtaG_2_FD_87287 | JGI IMG/M metagenome (GOLD analysis project Ga0114925, IMG submission 87287) | Deep subsurface microbial communities from Indian Ocean to uncover new lineages of life (NeLLi) - Sumatra_00607 metaG | ecosystem: Environmental > Aquatic > Marine > Oceanic > Sediment | place... | reverse complement strand
TAGCACTTGGGCGTATCGGTATCAATGAATACTGCCCCAGGCGCAAGGCCGATATCCACACTGTTTGAGGGGGCGCTATCCGCCCATCCGAACAGGCTTGAGAGTTGGCCCGTCGCTATCAGCATATCGCCGGATGCCGGAACGGGAGCGTTCGTCAGTTTGTTGTAAATGTTATGAGCAGCCATTGTTCAATTCTCCAGACCCACTGTACTGTTCAATCGCTGCCAGCCGTGGGCCCGTACCGGCAGAGATTCATCTCTGAACCATCAGTCTTCCTCCAATTCTGTTTCGTCCGGTTTCAACCGGGTATCAACATCGCCGATCGCCGTCAGACCGACGGAACATTAGCCTTTGCCTTTCCCACCTTTCGCCGCTTTCCCACCTTTACCGGCGGGATTCACGGAAAGTTTTTTTGGTCCCGCTGGTATACCTCGTTTAGCTTTGCGTTTTCTTCGTCCGCGTGGCATTGCTTGACTCCTTTCGTGCTTAATCACGGATCAATGTACTGCCAGGCTCCCCCCTTCTTCGGATGCGTGAAGTCATTCTGATAAGCACCGATGTCGATGTCACCGGGCAAACCCGCAATCTTTGCTAGTGAAACTGGCCACAAGCGCAAATCACCATTTGCCTCGTCAACAAATAATGGATCAGTGCAAGCAGTAATGTCTCCACCACCTGCCGGGAAGTTGCTTCGATCCGCCGTATTGTCAGCCAGTAGATTGTTGCGCACACACAGGTTTTCGAGTTGGTCAGTTTCGCCTTCGATTCCGGTCGCCCAATTGTGAATGATGTTATTGGCAATCACACTTTGAAGATCGTCTTTCAAGCGAATAGCTGCTTTACCTGATTCCTTGTTGTTGCCGACAATGGTGTTGTTGACGATAACATTTATTCGATAATTGCTCGTGGTGGTACAATTGATGCCATCGCCCGTGTTTTCATGGATTGTAGAATACAGAACAATCACGCCATTGCCGGCTGTCACTGCAATAACATTGCCTCCAAAGTCGCAGTTGTAAACGCCCATCATAATGCCCGCGACTAGGGCAGTGTTGGTACAGTCTGTGAATGAGCAACCCTCTGCCACCTCGGTCAGACCCGTGCTTACAGACAATCCTATTGGCGAGTTATCGAAGCGGCAATTCTTCCAGGTTATCGCATGGCCGGGGGAATCTACGGCAATCGCAGTTGCCCGCTTAAAGTGTAAATGTTTGAACACGTAATAGTGATTCCCCGCTGCTCCTGTATAGAGACATCTAGCCAAACTGTCGGCTGCGTCTATGACTGGTCGGCAATACGTCCCGCTGGAGTAGTCATAGATGGAATTGCTTGGTCGTATTGCAGGATTGGCTTTGTAGTAATCTTCGATGTCGCCCGTTGTGGTTTTGTAACCCTCGAAAACAATCGGTGCTCCAGTTGTACCGTTTTGTTTGTTCTCAAAGTGCCGGCTGCTTCCATTGTCGTCTGTATAAAGACCATCCGCTTTGACCCAAACCTTGTCTCCGGCTGAGACGACATCCATCGGTCGTTGCAGTTTCTCCCAAGGGCCGCCGATGCACCAATCCTGACTAGAAACACCATCGAATGTCACACCGACCGTGATAGTAGTTGCTGAATGGGCTGTGATAAGAAAAACATCTGTGCTGTTGAGCCCGGCCGTTTCGGTGGCGATTCGGATAGTATCCACATTATTCGTGATCCCTAGTGTCGTCAAATCCGCAGCACCCGACACTGTACATGTGGTGCCGCTTGTCGTCGCGGTGCCTGAACCACTCGCAAGAACGGTCGCCGAAGAACCTCCATATGTATCAGCCGAAGTTGTTCGCTGGCAGTAGAAAACAAGAGCCATTATGGTATCTCCTCATGATCGCGCGGCGGGTCGAAGTATTCATAATCCCCATCCTTGTATTTGCCATAGACACGGGCCCCGCGCCGGGATGCGTCAATTTCCTCATCATCAATCAGCACCGTCAGCGATTCAAGCAGCACATCCTGCTCGATTAGAATCGTCTGGCAACCCGTAAGCGTCGAGCCTGGCGGCGGTTCACAATTGGTCATCTGGCAGTCTATAAATGCCCGTGGTGTATCATCGCCGGGAAACAACCGGATGCCCACCTTCTCGCCATCGCGCTCGTCCGGGCTATCTTGAGCAAAGTTGCACTCAACATAGATATCATCAATTGTTATTGGCGTCTGCTGATTCCTAAAGTTCTCGCGCTTGGTCATTTGCTTACTCCAGGTCCAAGAAGTTGACCAACTGTTTGCTCATGGTAATCATTTCCTTGAACAACGGGTCTTTGTTTAGCCAGCGCTTCTTGTCGGCCAGACTGAGCCGCCCGAAATACGGCAAGCGCGCCGCGATCCTCGTCCGCAGAACTCCGAGGCCGGCTAGAAGTTGCTGGTAGGATTGGGTACTCGGATCAATCGTGAAATCGGCCATCAAGCACCTCCTACTTATGTGCAACCGTGTATGTGATAGTCGGTATTGAGAGTTATCGTCGCGGCTGACGGATTGTAAATCGCAATCTGCTTAATCATCAGCCCGCGAATGCCGTCGAACACACCACCCGGACCGAGAGTAATATCCCGACTATCCGCCGCTGCGGTTGCGGCGTTAATCTTCAAGTAGATATAGGTTCCACTCTCAAAGTCATTTTGCACAAATACCAATCGGCAAAATTCTGTCCAAATGTAAAGTGCGCTCGAGGTTGCGGAGATCGTCGCCGGCGCAGTATCAGGCTCATCAAACTCTGCTGCTGCCTCCAAACCCAATTCTCTAGCCATGTTTGTTCTCCTACGGATTGTAAGTTACATAATTGTTCGGCATGTTGTGCGAATCGAAAGACCGACCCGCATCGGTGCGACCGGGACCAAGATATTGCGGTCCCATCTTCCGGTCGTAACTGATACTCACAGCCAATCGCTCCATGAATTTCACATAATGCACGCCTCGGGTATCGTCCAGCGATTCCTCTGCGATGGCCAGGCAACTCTCTCGGATCGTTTCAGCGTGCGCCATGCCACCATAGGCATACGGATTCGTACTCACCACCAGGGCATCGGGAAGAATCGTGTACCGATAATGCAACGTGTAATCGTCATTCGGGATCGGCCACAACATCAACTCGAATCGCTGGCCTGCCGTCCCATCGCAAGCCATCGGCCTGATCGCGCTCAAGAAGGGGCGACTACTTCGATCGGGTTGGAGTTGTCGCCTTTGGCGTATATCGCCTTCCGCGCCGACCGGGATAGCTGGGTACACCGTCTGAGCATCATAGCTAAACTTGCCGATCATGTTGCCGAAATTATCCGGCAACTGGTAATCCCCATCGGCGATGATCTCGAAGGTGTCATCTGACGCGCTGACATCGGCTGCAACCGTTACTCGCGTAGATGAAGTATAGGCTGTGATTGTTGTATCCGTCAAAGTCCCACCGACGTTAATAGAAATCGTCTTGCCGACCATCGTTTCCGCAAACGGTGTTCCTTTGGAGGCATCGAGTTGGGTGCTCGTATTTGTGACCGTGGCTTCACCAACACTGCAATAATCAGCGCTTGCGCTACTGGCGTTTCCAGTAACTGTAACCACCGTTGACGATACGTAACTTGCGATAGCGAAGGCACCAATACCTTCAATCGCAAGATATTTGCCCACCAAGTTCGACGTAAATAGCGCAGCAGTGGCAGTAATCGTGGTTATGGGATCAGCAAAAGCATCACCGGTTACCGTGATCGTCTGATCCTCAGCTACATCCTCCTCAATCGAATCCCATGCTATCAGCGTAGTAGTCGGTCGCAGGAAAGACCAGACGTGCACTATTGGTTTTCGCTGTGGATCAGAAGGGTCTGGTACTGCCGGCGGGAAATAGAACTGGCGCAAACCGGATTCGAGCAATTCATCGATCTTGTCCGACTTGGTGCCACTGGTCGCCGCGGTCGCACCGTAACCAGCCGCGAAACTAATCGCGTTTCGGAGTTGGGTACAAGTCAGACTAAGTGTCGATTCGGCCATGATTCTCCTTAATTCGACTTCTCCAGAGCAACTTTTCGCTGCCATCGGGATAGAGAATCTTCATCCGCCCGCGTGTCCCCCATCCCATAAACTTAGCCTCATGCACGCCATCCACTAGCACAGCAGACTCAAGCGGGATGGCATCCAGTATGTTGTTCGCTGGCTCATCGTCCGTGATCGTGACAATTGGCCCATTGGATTGCGTTTCCGTGGGCACCCCCGAGCCTACTGCCTCTCCGAGCTTCGGGGTTACTAGCTCACCAGCGGTAGTGTTGGGTTCCGTTGTTGTGGGCACCTCTCTTGGAGGTCCAACAGCACGCATGGTAATTGGGCCACTCTTTCCGACCTCAACCTCCACATCGTTCCGCCGAAGTACGCCGGCGATCAACATGATAATCACCAGCGTTTCCGGACTGAATTTGCTGAGACCAATTCCATGCAATGCATGTTCAGCATCCTCATGAAGCTGGACAACCTGAAGCGGCAAACTCTGTTCCGCTTCGATACCCAATACCCGCTTGTAGAGTTCCTTATCATGGTCCGTCATCACATTCCTCCTTGTGTTCTCCTCTCCACCACCACTCCCAGGGCAGGGCCGCCGAAACGGCCCCACCCCAAGAGGGAGGAGGAAGGAAAGAGATCCACTATCGTAACTGCGCTATCCGAATCCAATCAATGTGGACCGTAATTTGGGATGTTCCGTCAGCACAGGCCACAAAAGTTGGAACCAATGCAGATACGGGAATATCGTCCGTATCTGTAACTGTAGTCAGCGCAGCATTGTCGTAAAATGGCTGCACGGTAAAGTCGCTAGTCGTTTGCCCCTTGACCTTGAACCCTATCTTGTGCCAAGTGGCAGTAGTCAGGGTTGCCAAGAGATCATTCGATTCATCGCGCGAACCGGCCTTCTCCGTAAAGAAGTACAATTCACCGTACGGAGCAGCGGCGACGTTTGCCCCAATTGTCGTGGTATTCATCTCGAACCCGATATGGTTCGCCACGCTGTTCTCGCCACTGGCAAATACGGTTGTATCGATCGTCGCAAGACCACAGAAAAACTGGTTCGCCGGATATGTGATCTTCACCCGAGCCTCGAACCACATATCCTTCTCAGCCGCCACAAGCCACGGCGCGCCTGCCGTAGCCTGTGGAACTGCTTGGAAGGAATCGACACCTTGATGCTGTGTTGAGGCACCAGCATCAAGCAACATCTGTCCGCCGGCAAGTTCTTGCAAAATCATCGTACCAGTTGTGGCATTGTTCTCTACCCACAGATCGGTTGCATCATAGGTAAGGAAGTCCTCGTGCCAGATGAAGCCGATATTGGGATCGGCTATGATTTCCGCCTGCGGGCAATCGTACCAAAGATTGTACGAAGGCCCGGTGGTCGTTTGACCTCTGTATCTGACAGGTTCGCTCATCATTTATCTCCTTTCTAGGGCCTTCTGTTTACGCTGCCCTGAGAACGCCTTGCGTCCGACGATCAAAACAGATTGTGTTCCAGGACATGTCAACATAAGCACGCATTGTAGTATGCTGGCCGTCTACCCGTTTCAGCGGGTATTCTTTCAGATACCAATCCTGAAGGAACGCAATTCCCATGTGGTTCCAGTTAATGAAATAGATGGGATCATTGCTATCCTCTTCCAACTGTTTGACCGGATTAATCGGAGTCCCCCGAAAAACGGTTTGCCCGTCTACGGCGGCGAGATCCATTCCCAGATTGTCATTCTGCGTTCCAATCAAATCTTCCATTGCCCGCAAAACGCTCCATTCGCAGTAGATTGCAAAATTATGACCAGTGCCATAAGAAGGTGTTCCCGGAATGGGGAATCTGAAATCCGTCCGATAATAGAGCTCACGCATGCTACGTATTAAATCGTCAAATGTTATTGCGGCATAAGTGCCGGTCCAGTTCGCCCAGCGTGGGTAAGTAGTCGAACTGATATTGGCCGCGCCTGACGAGAAGTTCGCCGGATTAGTGCCATTCTGGCCAACGGCCGCAGTTGCACTCTGCGGAATCCAATACTTCACGCTGAATGGAGTCAAGTTATCATCCGGCGTTTCACCCCACCAACCATCTTCCACCAACACGGCCAACGAAATCATCGAACCCATTTTGCGGACCTTGGACAGATCGTAAATCTGAGCCGCGCCCGTATTCATGGTAATTTCATGTTCTTCGATAGCCCAGTTCGTGTCCGTATGCCGGAAAGGAACATTCCCCCGGATCATTACATCCGGCACACTGACTAGATCAGTTGCCCACAATCCCTTGTGGCGAGCCTGATGCCCATGATCGGTCATTACACTGAACTCGACTCCGTACCCCGTGCCGAACACGATCTTTTCTTTCTGGAGAATCTTCGGTAGCACGTAAAACTCCTGAGTATCGGTAGTCAAGTCAGTCCATTTAAATTTCCCCAAATCCCGCTGTGTACCTTTAACGAGATCGAGGATGTCGTCTGCTTGAACAGTTGCCATTGCACTACTCCTCTTCTGAACGGCCAGCCCTTATTGCGTCCAGCTTCTTTTGGACATTCGCAATCCCGACTTCGTACTTAGTCTTTACGCGATCTCGGCCTGCTTCGGGCTTGCCAATTGCTTGCACACTTCGTTTCTTTATTTTCTTCACAAGTTTCTTCCGAGTGGTACCCGTATCTTCTTCATCGAGCACAATCAGTTTGGCCCATTTGAACAGCGTTGCTCGGGAGGGAACTTCGGACGTAAGCTGTGTAAGCCCGATTTCCAAAGCATTTTGGATGCCGAAGACCTGTTCTCGCTTCTGGCGTTCCGGGGTCTTCAGATCAAAAGACCGTGATGGCCCTTCACCCACTTGCCCATGATATTCCTCACCCAAAGCAGCAATCTGTTCATCGAATTGCTTGACATTGGCATCAAGCTGAGCCTGTGCTTCTTGGCGTCGTTGATCTTCACTTTGATCGCCGGCTTCGGAAAGCTGCTTTCTCAGGTCGGCAATCTCTTTGGCGTGTTGCTCCTGCATTGCAACAAACCCGGCATCGAGTCGTTTGGCCAGAGCGGGATCAATATCCTCGTCCTCGCCAACCTCGAATCGCACCCGTCCCGGCTTTGCTGCCTTGGCAGGCGGCTCCTCAGCTTTCGGCTTTGGCTTTTTCGCATCAACACCAGCAGCCATAAGCTGAAGGGCTTCCTGCGCTCGTGCAGGCGAATCGAAGCTCTCGACGAACTTTTGTGCCTCAGCAGGTGACATACCCATCTGGACAGCCATGTTCGCCACGGGGCGAGGCCGGAAAGATGGGATTTCGGATACAGGTGGTACACTCGGTTCCTCGGTGCGGGCATCGTCTACCTTTTCGTCCGCATCGGCACTCTCTATCTCTTCGGGCGGAGTCTCGTCGCCCGGTGTTTCTTCTGCTTTCGCTTGATCTTCCTCTTTCGGTGGCGGATCAAACGTGCTCGGCTCTTCATCTATCGGGGGAGCCTTTTCCAATGTCTCTGTGTCTTCAGCCATTTCAGTTTTCCTCCTTGTTAGGGGTCGCCATAGCCGCCATCCTTGTCATGCATACCGAAGAGACGACAATAGCGCTTCCTGTGTCCTCTGCTAGTAAAGATCGCCCGCCCATCGGGCGTAAAATCCGTGGTTACGCCATGCCTCTTGCATTTCTCGCGCATTTCCTCTATCTGCTTGGGATGCACACCGCCCCCATCAGATTTCATGGGCCATTTAGCCTTCACGTTTCTGCTGCCTTTTTTAGCCATCAGCGCGATATCCTTTCCAGGACCATATCCAATTTGCGTTCGATCCGATCAAGCCGAGCACCGAGAAATTGACAAGTCGTTTCAGTTGCAGTAACCCGCTTTTCGAGATCGAGGCGATTGGAAGAGCCGTAGGTATAAGCTCCGAACCCAACGCCTAGCGCCGATATCAGCAACGCAGCCAACATTATCGCAACCCTGGAATTGTTTTTGAGACCTTGGTGCCTGAACATCTCATCCTTGGACATTTTTCAATACCTTCATTTTGACAATCGCCCTACTGGGAATACTCATCCACCCGCTGCCATAAGGAACGGTTCCCTCGTTCTTCTCACCGGAAATGTGGGGCACAATGACCTTGCCTTCCTTGGATTCGTGGACTAGCCAGCCCACAGATCGGCAGCGAAGTGGTTCTACATTGCCCTTAATCTCTTCAAGAGACAGCCACTTCACGACATCCGAATGAGAATCTTCCCATTCGATGAGGACGAGTTTCATGCTTAACTCCTATCCTACAGCGCGCATCACCCCGGCCTGCTCGGCCCCTTGGTTCTGCCCGCCCATGAGCGTATTCAAAAGCACGTCTTCCGCACCGCGAGGCGTGGCCCCAGGTCGATTCACGCGCACATTTGTCCTTGTCGTGTTCGGAGATTGTCGCATCTCTTGCGTCGTTTCAGCTTCGCCCTTTTCAACGAACGTGATTACTTCATTCAATTCCGGCAAGTCGCCATATCTCGCCACAAGGCGGGCCAGACCGTTAATATCAATACCAACGCCCTGCTGCTGACCGGCCGGCGTCTGCGAAAGCGGCAATATCACTTGTAAGGCAAACTGTATGATCGACTGGAGGCGTTGGCCGGGCGAACGATACTGCATGGAGAATGGAACAATGTCAAAGTTGTGATCGAGGAATCGCCCCTTTCGGATTTCCGGCGACCATTCGACGGTGAAATTCATATTCGTGCCCGTAATCTGTCGAGTAAGCTGCCGACTGCGCAGCGGTTCCGTGAACTCGTACCAGGCCAATGCCCGCATGATCTTGCGGTCGAATTCCAGCACCCGCACTTGCATAGCCGCCATCGTTTTGTTGGCATTGCGATTCAACATTTCATCTTGGGTTGCCGTTTCAGATTGCGGGCCGAGACCAGCCAAGAGATCGAGATTGCCAGCCTTCCAACTGAAGAGCTGCTTGAGATAGATAATAAGGGCAACAAGCGTCTGATTCGGGCCGCTGATACTCATTGGTGCTACGGCGTTCGGATCGGCGACTGGAACATAATCCCCATTCTTGGCATCGCGAATTCTTTGTGCGTCATCTTCGTGACCCTCTCTTCCGAGAAGGATGTCCTTAGCCGCTTCCGCTTGTTCATTCACCTTCCGCATCATCGAGTTGGCGAGATTGTGCATGTCCCAGACCACGCTAATCGGCGAGAGCGGCATCGTCCGGTTGGGTATAGGTCTCATGGAAAGCGTGTAATATGGACCACCTTCAGGACCATCCCATTCGACGGTGCGGAGAATCTCGTCTTTGTCGTCGTCGGCAAGTGTGATGATTTCATTCCGGGCAGGCATCCATACGTCCCAAAGTCCGACGGTCTCAACGAATTCCTTGGGGCTGGCATCCCTGCCATCAGAAAAATCTTCTGAAGTCTGTTTGCCATCCGCCTCAAGAAATGCGCGAACAGATTTCCTAAACAGCGGTGATTTTTGTGCTTCCTCAAGAGGCATCCGGTAGCGATCAGCGGAATACTGGACATCATCCCAGGTCTTTGCAGCCATATCATGAACCCAATCATCAGGGTCCACTGAACGTGCAAAGGGTCGTGTAACTGGGATTTCTTCGTCCCCGATGTTGAGTGTATCGGTATGTTCAAGACCTGTTTTTACGATGCCGATGCAGAACATGGCATTGAATACGGCCGTTTCAAGGGCATCTGCGAGATTCGTTTCACGGGCGGATTCGGTGACGGCCAACTCCCAGGCGATAGCCTGAGCCTTGAGTTCTCGTTTGGGAGTAGTGATAAGAATCTGCGGGGATTGGCCGGCAAGTTGAGTAAGAATCGTGGAAACCATCATCTCCAACAGATTCAGCATGACCTTTTTGTCAGACCCATCCTCATCGTTGTAGTTCGCGCCTAGAAATTGTTGGAGCATCTGTTTCTTATTCCTGCGGAAAGGCTCCAACTTGTCGCGACTCCATTTCATGGAGGCACGAAGCCGTGCGATTTCATCTTTTGTAAGGTCCGCCATGTTCATTTCCACGATGCCAAAAGAAAACGGCCGTGCAGAGGTGTGGCCCCACACGGCCGTATCTTTCGGCAATATCAATCAAGGCTTAGAGCCTATGTCACTTCCTCCGTTTCCTTCTCCCGTGCCCCCTGGTCACCGGATTCTTCGGATGTGCTGCATTCCAGATACGAGCCGCCTTAGCTTTCGCTCGTTCAGTGCTCATGCCTTCTCGGATGAATCTGTCGCGCATTCGCTCGTAGCCACGGGGCAAGGCGGCACCTCCTCAACATACAAGCATTGTGGAATGGTCGTGTCCGCACCTACAACAAGCGGAACACGATGGAAAAGCAATTGCTCTGGCTTAGGCGGGTTTTCCAAAGTGTCAATATGCAAATCTATTCTTTGCTCTTCCATGAGATCATGCAATAAATGCCAATCTTCGCGGGAAACGAGAATAGCAGCCGGTATAGGTCTATACCATTTCTGTTTCAGCCTGTCCAAGGCTTGTTTCTGTTCTGGGGTTCCTTCTACCATATCGTCTCTCCTTCCGCCGTCAACAAGAGTTCGCGCTTCCACTCTTCACGCCGGCCGCCGATCGAATTTCGTGGTCGTTTGTTTCTGTCAATCTTCTGCTGTTGAATTCGGCTCGACATCGCCCTCCAGCAAAGGGCGTCAGCAATGACACGATCACCGTGGTTGAAGCCCGCCTGGCTCGGATCATCGGGATGTATGGACTTGCGATGCTGTGGCCTGCCAGCCTTGTTGTAAACGAAATCATCACATTCGACAAACGACCACTTCGAGTGATTGATGAACTTGCCGGTCAGAAGGGCTTCCTGATAATTGTCGAGTAGATTCTGTTGATTCTCCGCACTCGGGTTCCAGCCCGGCGTATCGGACGGTTTGGCGATAGAGGAGAATTCATTCCGCGTTGGACGGTATACATTGTGATGGCCGAGTGTTTGGATCATCTGGCCGAAAGTCTTGCCATGCCCTCGTTCTTCCCAGATGATGAGCGGCCCACTTTCGCGTCGGCCCTTGAACCATTTGGCAATGGCAACCGCCAGATGGGCGAGTTCATGGGCGGCAATCTTCGGCCAGGTGAATTCTAGGACTTTTTCGGTCGTCTTGAGGTCGCCCACGGAAATGACGGAATTACTGCCACCTTTGCCGCCTGTGCCAGCCGCCACATCGACGCCCATCACGTAATCGCGATCCCGTGGCATCTTGTCATCAACATCGGGACATATCCAGAGTAGCAGCTTGGCTCCCTGCATTCGCTTCCAGAAATCCAGCCACTCAACCCCATCCGGCGTCTTGAGAATGCGATCGGGGTCGCGTTGTTCGTAAGGCGGTACAACCGTCTGGGCTTTGATTTTGTTCAGACCGGTCATGTTGAAGTAACGGGAGGCGGCCCCGCCAAAGTCGATATCGGCTTCACGGGCCATCTCGCTATCGCTGAGAGCACGCTTGTACTCCTCGTCGTACCAGGGGGACCGCAGGCCATTCCAGTGTCCGGGCTTCTTCTCGCAGACGAATTCGGGATGCTTGTCGTGCCATTTCTTATCGAGAATGGTTACTACACCCTTCGCTGAGACTTCATACAAGCCCTCAGCCTTGATGGGATGTTTGCTCCAATGAAGTGTGATCTGCTGGAATCTATCGTCATGGGCCAGATCCTCGAATGTTGAGTCAGCCGGCCAGGGCGTCGAATTGAAGAGACGGCATTTCGTCACATCCCGCGACGAGCCGACCATGAGATCGCCACCAGCGTTGGCGAACGCCTTGGCCGCCTCATCGAACAGTACCGCCATGCGGCGATCGGCCGTACCGCTCGTACCCGTAGTCGCAGCACCATCGACTGTACTGCCGGTATCGATGTTCTCACGATGAAGCTGGCGGCTTTCCATCTTGGGGACCAGCCATATCGGTTGGTGCTTATGGATAAGGTCCAACTTGGAAAAGAGCGCCTTCGGGTCACCCCTCTTATCCACGAGTTCCTGCTTCTCGCTCAGAAAGAGGAATGAATAATTCTCGTAGAAATGCCATCGCCATTCAGCGGCCACGATACACATCCAGGTCGCACCCATGTCGCGGGACTTCTTTATGACCAGATCATGCTTCCCGAAGGCATCGTCGATCTCCAGGAGCGTATCGTCCTGGAACGGGTATGTGATGAATGGGAGGACTTTGGCTTCTCGGGGCTCGAAGATGTAGACGAAGCTGTTGATGTAGAAGAGCAGGTCTTCCTTACATCTCAGCCAGAGGGCATTCTGCATACCCTCATCATCTTCGGCTTGTTCGCATAACCAGTTGCGGAAGCGGAGGTTACCTTCGATATCCTTCGGTACGACACCATAATGGGGGCATTCCAGAGCCCTTTCGCCACGAAGCCCCCATTGGCCCTCGTCAGGCTGGGGGCTGGAGGCTGAAGACCGCAGGATTTCAAGTGTCGCTGTCGTCATTTACCCCTTCTCTGGCCGCCTGGCTGGCTGCCATCAGATCAGCAGCGTAATCCCGCTTCTTGGAGCCTTTCTTGATCCTCTTGGGCTCCAGACCCTTTATCCTGGACATCAGGTAGACACACTGGCGTATCACCTGCCCGAATTCGCGTAGCTCGGTATGGGCCATTCTGAGGTAAAAAACGGCCATCGCATTTGGCACATCCTCTTTCTTGATGTCCCGAATGTGGAGCACGCCTTTGCTGGCACCCCACATAATCGCGCCAATGATCTCGGCAGGTGTCGTAGGCTCGTGACATTCCGGATTCTTGTCGGCGTATCGGGCGAGCTTCTGATAGGCGTCCAGCTTTTCTGGGCCGCGTGTGCCCACATTTCCTCCTCTCAGTGGGTACTATTACCCACCCCCATCAAGTATGAACCACGATTTCGGGTTTGTCAAGTATTCTAGGGAGATTTGAGGCGTTTGGGCATCATCGAGCAACTGGAAGTGTGGTTTTTTGGCATCATATCAGAAAAACTACGTTTCTCGCCATTTTTTGCTTGCTTTCCAGCAACAAGCGGGGTATGGTATAAATGCCATAGAAGATAAGGCATCCAGACCGAGCAAGCGGGCCACTTGGCGCGAGACATCCATAAAAGGCAAGCGGGCCAGAGTGTAGGAGACAACCATAGGATGTGAGCGGGCCATACTATTCAAGACACCCATTAGGTGGGAGCGGGCCAACGGATGGAAGACAACCACTATTGGTAAGCGGGCCACGGCGAATAAGACAACCAAATTGGGTAAGCGGGTCGAAAGTTCCGAGACGACCGATAACATGAAGCGGGCCAGCGTCGGCAAGCCACCCAGACCAGAAAAGCGGGCCAACGTCGATCAGACAACCAAAGCGGATAAGCGGGCCAGTCACGTTCAGACACCCAGACTGGCGAAGCGGGCCAAATGGTGCGAGACACCCATACAGCACAAGCGGGCCAGCGCCTTGAAGGCACCCAAAGAACGAAAGCGGGCCAAAAAGTGGAAGACACCCGAGAGCGCAGAGCGAGCCATTGGTATCAAGACATCCGACAAGGAGAAGCGGGCCAACAGGTTCGAGACAACCAGGCTGGTGAAGCGGGCCACGGAATACAAGACAACCACAACGCCAAAGCGGGCCATGACTAAAAAGTCAACCAAAACGGACAAGCGTTTCTTTCAGAAAGTGAGGAAGCCATGAAAGAGTCCAAGTCGCTCAAAACGATCGTCAGGGGAGCTTACGACATCCAAAAGCTCCGAATCCAGATGGGGAACCGGATCGTAGGCAACTTCAAGGCAAAACTCGGCCAGGAACCCGGTCACACAGAAAAGGAAATAGACGCCGAGGGCAAGCAAATCCTCGCCAATATCCGGGCAGCCTACAAGAAGATCACCGATGGCGTGACAACTTTCCCCCGACAAACCACGTTCGTCGGGGATGAAGTCATCAGCGATTACACCGAACTTTGCCTGATCGCCCAGTACATAGATCTGGAGAAGTACGAGGATCAGCATTTCCGGCGCTTGGGGGCCATTCTGAATGGCTATCCGATCTTCACGAAGTTCCTGAAAGGAATCAAAGGCATCGGCCCGGCGATGGCGGGTGTCATCATCAGCGAGATCGACATCCACAAGGCCCGATACCCCTCCAGTTTGTGGAGATACGCCGGGCTCGATGTGGTTGGCGAATGGCAGATAGACCACATAGAACCTATCTCGGGCAACATCACAAAGGAAATGCTTGAGGCAATTCCTGAACGGCGGCCCTTAGAAGGAGACAAATGCGTCGTTGGCGAAAAGATTACCGCCTCTGTGGATTACCAGACGCTTCGGGTTGAATACCAATGGAACGATCGTCCCGAAAGCGCTGTTGTCATTTACAAGTTCACCCATACTGGTGGCCGATCCCGCCGCAAGGAACATCTGATAGACGTTAAGTATATAGACAAGAATGGCAAGCCGGCCGAACGGAAAACGATCACGTTCAACCCGTTCCTAAAAACGAAGCTCACGGGTGTACTCGCTTCATCTTTCCTCCGCACGTCTAAATGGGAGGATGTAGACAAAGAGCAATGGGAAGGCGAATTTGGCCGGGACGACATGAGGCGCGAAAAACCCAACGGGCAACGACAAGTGCTGTTAATCCAGAGCCCCTACGCTCGCGAATACTACAACTACCGCTGGCGTCTCCAGCATCACGTCAAGTATGGCCAGGAGGATGTTTCGGATGGCCATCGCCATAATATGGCAGTGAGATTCATGATCAAGAGATTCCTGGTTGATCTCTACAAGGCGTGGCGTGGTTTGGAAGATTTGCCGATTGCGCCTGAGTATCACGAAGCAAAGTTGGGACACGTTCACGAGGCCACTAAAGAACCATGCTCGCTAAGCACCTAAACAAAGACCACCCCCTGTACGATTTTGACATGGAAGTCCTCGCCCTGCTGCCGCCTGAACAGATGCGAGGAGGGAAAGGATACCATGCCAAACTCCAAGATATCGCTTACGATCTAGGCGAGAAAAACCAGAAGCCGGTTCTGGCTGCCATTCTTCGCATGGCCCACGCTTTCGGCACGGATACGCATTATGTGGAGAACTGGCACTGCGTCCGCATCAAGCAAACATCCTGGCCCAAGGCCAAGTTGGCGGCCGAGCGGTATCTGAACGATGTGTACGGGGATGAGGGTTAGGGAAACAAGCGGAAAACCCTAGTAAACACTTCGGAATCTCGGGTAAAAGTAATCGGCTGGCGAAAAGTTGCAACAACCTGAGATTTATCCCATTCCCCCTTTGGCAAAAGTCGCCAGCGCCAATTATCCCATTGCATGACATGATTCTCATCCCATTCGCATAAAGTTACTTTGTTGCAACCAAGGGGACCGTTGATGAATGTGGCTTGGTGAGAATCTGGGCTTACCCTTTCAAAGTGAACCGCCCCAGATTCAATGGATGCTGGTAAACTGTGCCAATCGCTATCTCTTGCCACGGCCACGGCTGGCCCGAGGAAAGCCGTCCGGGCAAGAACAGTACCTCCTGCGGCTACGATCAGACGCTGGAATAGGGTTCTACGGGTCATAAGGAGGATTCTCCTTTTGTAGCAAAAAACACATGACCTGTCCCTGGGATTTTGTGAAGCGGCGGATCATCCATCATGTCGTAATGGCCTAGAACGGTTTCCACAGTTGGCCTATCTGAGTATGCGGCCAAGAGCAAAAGTGTGTATCCGGTATTCGTAGGATCCCAGCGCTTATCCATGCGCATGAGATAGGTTTCACTAATTGGGGCAGTACATTCTGCCATAGCTTTGATCGGTGCCGACAGAAATGCCAGGCGGGTTAGCGCTGAACCCACGAAGGCGCCGGCAACAATCTGAAACAGCGATCTACGGGTCATGGGATTCTTGTTTCTTCTTTTCATCCCCTGATAGGCTTGTGTGCGGCAATAAGCAAATCAATGAATTCTTCGCGAGTTTCTGCCTGCCTCACATCATAGCGATCACAAACAATATCTACATTCCCTTTTCGCCAAAAACCAAGAGGACAGCAAACAAGCATTGGATTGCATTTGAACAACCCTAGCTCCAACAGCGTGATCGGGGACTTCGTTGCGGGATCAAAGTACATCGCGATTTCGTCAGCTTGCTGCAACGCGGTCAGTTCCCATGTGACTTGTTGGAAGAATTGCGGGCTGTCTTTCGATTGAACCCACGATGAGTCCCAATCGTCGCGCCGGGGATTCAAGATTGTGCCCTGAGCAGCCCACAGCTCACGGACAATGCAATCTTGCCAATTCTCTGCAATGCCCATTTCAGTACTACCAGCCAGGAAAAGCCAAGGATGGGCATGGTGATCATATTGGTTAGGTGCCTTGATTTCAATCATGTCTTCCTGCTCCTGCCAGCCCGGCCCCACTTCCGCAAGAGACCCATTAGGACCGCAATCGCCGCCTTGCCATTGTGACGCCAGGTATGTCCGTTGGACCGCAGCGTCCCGTACCATACGCCGTCCCGCCGCGTCATGCAGAACCGAGAGCCGTCAGGGAGAGGTGGGGGTGAAGATTTAGACATCCAAAGGCCCCGTGTGGAAATGGAGGGAATGGCCGAGGGCGGTGAAGATGTCAGAGGCCATTACCACACTCATGCTCACTCTAGCATCAAGAAAGCAAGATACCCAGTATTCGGTTATGTGGAGATAGCTGGCCAATTCTGCTCGGGTCATGCCCTGTTTCTCCATAATCTCACAAATCAACTCCGTCAACTCCAGACTTGCTCGCTCCTGCTGGTAGAGGCGCATTTTCTCAGGAGTATCAGTCAGCCGTTTGATTAGGGATGATTTAGACATCAGGCCCGAACCCCTTTTCTTGCCTCACCCGCTCATACAAAATCCAAATCGCCGATGAACGACGAAACTCCATAAGCTGGATCAAAACACTCAGATCATCACACCCGAGAATCTCCCGGAGTTCGATGCGCCAACCGCAACACCAACATTCACCATCTATCGTGGTATCAAAGTAGGCAACAAAAACACCACTAGGTAACCGCTTTGACGGTGGGCAATATCCGATCGGCGTTTCCTCAAAAGAGAAGTGAACCTCCTTTTCGTCATATTGGGGGTAGAGATTGTGAAAATCCACCGGGCCGAGATCACGCAGGATTCCCCGCAGCCGCTCGACTTTCCCAACCTGGCGCACGCCCTTCCACATCACACAACCTCTGCAATTTCCCTAGTTCTTCAACAGCCTCTTTGCGGCGAGATTCCACGAGTTTCGTCAATTCTTCTACATTGGCACAGGCGTAAATCTCGTCTACGTGAATCGCCCAATCAATCTCGCACCTCACGGGCCCTTTCATTGCACACAGGCCGGTTTTCAAGACAAAAGGTTGGTGCAGTGCCCATCCAACCGGCCAACCCTCCCAAACGTCCTGTGCCAGTGGTAGACAATTGCTGCGAACCTGCTCAACCCTTTTCGAATTTCTTCCAGTTCATGATCTTGCCACATCACGCAATCCGCCTTCCTGGCCATGCTGCATTAATTCAAGACCCAAACGGACTAAGCGGCGGCCAACAGAATGAATCGTCTTCCATCGATCCTTCTTTTCGGCGGCAACGCAACCAGTATCCAAATCATCCGCCAATAATCGAATGTGGTCGGAATCTTGCTTGAAGCACACGCGTTTCTCACAGGCAGCCCAAATGCTCCTGATCTCAGCCACAGCTTGCGGCTGTTCATCCTCAACATGGGCTATCACCATCTGCCAAGCCTCAATCATATCCATCGGATTCTTCCAATCCATCAATCAGATCATCAACCGAATCATAGTAGTCGGCATCCGGCGCATCAGCATAATCCTCAAGATCATGCGGTAAAGGAGCGCCAACATCCGCCCATATCCTAAAAAGCTCATGCTCGTCCATCTGCTACCTTCTCAGCCGGGAGCGACTATCAATGCCCCCAAGGAATCCAGGTTGAGCCCGAAAGCCTTTTTGGCGCCACACATAGCCTTACAGGTGCCATCAGGCTTCAATACCAGTATGGTACTCGGGTAAAAACGGTCAGCCTTACTCACCTTCACCCACACTTCGCCATTTTCTCTCTTCTCCAGGCTGATTTCCACCGAAATTAGAGGTGGCGATTGCGGTTCTGATGTTGGCAGTGCTTTCGGTCCTACAATCGTGTACTCAATCATTCCTCAATCTCCTGGAAGAGCCTGATATAAAGCGGCGGGCCGGATTACCCCTGTCCGGCTTCCCAGGCTCCGGTTTCCTCGGCCTGGACGCCGTGTTTTGGCAGAAACACTTCGTACGGCCGAACAGGGGAGCCTGTTGAGCAACTACCCTTACCCGGCGCTGCCACGCCGCCGCCGCATACCAAGAATACCACAAAAAGTGCTCAAAAGCAAGAAGAAAGATGCGAAAAAAGATGGAAATGAGGAATCCAGGGAGGGGGTTAACTATTAGGGGCGCGGCCAATCAGCCCGGGGGGCGTGGTTCAAATCCTGAGCATGAGGGAACCTAAAACCTTGCTGTTGCTACACTTATAGCTGGTAGGATGGCCCGCCACCATGACACTGCACCCTGTCATGCTGCTCAATCAGCGCTATTGGAGCGTGACTGGAGATGCGATGGAGATTGGGATGTTGAGCTTGTGAATCTCTTCACAATGTGACGGCATACCGCCATGATTGTGAAATAGTTCACAGTGTTTACATTGTAATACACATTCAGACATCGCTGACTTGTATCACAAGTATATCACACTCTCTCTGTGATACTCGATACTGATATATCTGTGATGCCTCTGTGATACGTATACTAATTCTGTCTACATTAGTATGAGATTGGTATTAGCGCTTTGAAGAATTGGCGCTTCTTACCCTCAACCCCGGCTTCCGCACCACATCCTATTGTAACGCTGCTGTCAAGCTACCATGAATCTCAGGGCTTGTCAACCCCTTTTACGTCCATTCTCCGCTCATTCTCCATTGAGCTGTAAACTCTTGCGAGCGCAGGATTTATGAGCCAAAAGTGCCGATATTTTCTGATGATCATTAGGATAAACCTAACGATTAGACAGGTTTTCTCTATGTATCGTGTTGTGCGGTCATTCTCCGGGGGTTCTCCGCCGAGTCTCCAAAACATATTTGAGATTCTCCTTGCATCTGCTGAAACGTGTGGTACACTTTGATTGCCGATTGTGGCACAGAGGACAGGATGATGAACAAGGAAATCGGAGCTACTGTCGTGTATCCCAGCATTCGGGCATCTGGTTACGATACGAATACCGCTACCGTGCGTGTTCGTCGTGGTTGCCACAACGAGACGGTCACCGACATTCCGGGTGATGTCTCTCTCGGGCGAGGTGATCGCATCACGGCCATCCGACGGCCCAATAATCCTTATTTGGTCTATGTCGGCCACGGAATGCCCGGCGATGTTGCCTGAGTAAGACTGACGACCCGCCCCCGAGGGCCCTACGGGGCTCCAGGGGATAGGCCACTTGGGGCATGTGGATTCTCACAATCAACGTGTTCTGGCCCAACATGCCAGATAGCATGAATAAGATCGCCGACCCTGATTTCTTTGTCACATTCGATACAGATACCAGCGTATTTGGCTTTGTGCACGCCAGACGGTGGGTTGAGCGGTCGTTCTCGACTACGGCTGCCCTTAATCTCGACGAATGATTTCATGGGTCTTCAGCTCCTCAAGACCAGTAGAGTTGCAGCCGCTTCAGACTGGTAATCGGTATCCGGTCTACTTGTGGTATACAATGTATTGCGCCATCTTTCACAACAGGCTTGTCGTAGGCGACGGTCAGGTGATTTTTCGTTACGCCTGTAATCTCACAACGCGCCCAAAATGCGTCTCGAGAAAGGATTTCGACATGCCGGCCGAGCAGGCGTTCTCGTAGATTTTTGAGTTCTAGCATTTCCCCTCCTCCCGCTTAAGGATAACGGTTGTCTTTCTCATTCTGGCCCGCTT
>Ga0114925_10000344_pt1 | contig 19942 bp, 18 predicted proteins | sample SumtaG_2_FD_87287 | JGI IMG/M metagenome (GOLD analysis project Ga0114925, IMG submission 87287) | Deep subsurface microbial communities from Indian Ocean to uncover new lineages of life (NeLLi) - Sumatra_00607 metaG | ecosystem: Environmental > Aquatic > Marine > Oceanic > Sediment | place... | reverse complement strand
TCATAGATTTTTTAGAAACCACTTTGTAAATCCAAGAACGACTTTTAGATTCTTTGTATTTGTCTGGGGACTTAAACACTTTCGATACGATCTTTTCGGTATTTCTTAACTCCTCAGTCAGGGCTAGAAATGACGGTTCCCCTTTTTGGAGAGTTTGCCAATTCTGCATAGTCAGCTTTCTACCGATTTTACTTCGAATAGAACTAGCTCGCTGCTGTCTTTCTTGTTCCGCAACACCTCGAACTCCATCTCCATTTAAATCTCTATATTTCTTATCTACAGCTGTTAAAATAGCGTGAAAAAAGCAGGAACCATCTCCTATCGTTCCAATTCTCCATGCATTCTCAAGATAAGGAGAATCATATTTTTCAATTTTTCCCCATGATAAAACAGATGGAGATCCATAATTTTGACTTGTAAATGCCATTTTAAATTTAATTTTTGCCCTTTTAAACAAATTATGAATTCTGAGTTAAATATTGGTTCCCCACAACCTTATGATATTAATAATCAAACTTTTTTAGTATTCAAAGATGCGAATCCAAAACCTTTAGTTCCCCCAAAAGGATGCAGGGATGGATTAAACGCTGAATGCATTAAAGGCGTAAGTCTTAACGATTGTATTAAAACTTGCTCTGATAATGATGAATGCACTTTTGGTTATTTTATCGACAAAAACAATAATACAACTTGTTTACCTATATTTACAGGTTCTTATTACCCAGAAGCCAATCCTTTGTACTACGTAAAACCAAAAGACAGTTTTCCCTTGACTAAAAATGCAACTACAGCTACTTTTATTAAAAATGTATGGTTTAAACAAGGAAAATTACCCGACGAAGCAAATGCTGTTTTTATGAACGACGAAGTAAAACTGGTTGATACATGGAAAAGAGAACTGGAATTAAAGCAAGGGTTTGTTAAAATGCAACCTGTTGGTAGCAAAATTACAATTTTGTCATCTTTTATCGACGAATTAATCGACAAAGTAAACTTTGGTAATTTTTTGTCTTTCATACAAGGTGATCGCAAGAGTTCTATAGTATTAGAAGACAGTGGTCAATTGGATAAATTGTCAGGAAGTCCGCATCGTAATTGGAAACAATCTTCTGAAAGCGCTTTTCAAATTTTACCAGTAAACAAAGTTTCCAAGGATGCAATTTTAACGTATGGTGAACCTTTTGCGATTAAAATTTACGATAGATTTGTTGTAAGCGACAAAGAAACTGGGGAATTGCACTTAATACCGGCCAGTATTGGACAATGGGGTAAACATATCAATCCGCCTTATTTTAAAGACTTAAATTATCTAGCAAAATCTTTGTTACCAAACAAAGGTCTTATTTTTACATTTACACCAAGCAAACAAGTTTATTATTGTGATAAAGGAGTTTGCAAGTCTATAAATCTATCAGAAGCAAAAACATCTGGAGAAAATGCCAGGTATGACAATAAAGTTTTATATACACAACCCAATTGTTTTTATTCATGTAAATGGAATCAACAAAATGAAACTACTTCAAATTCTTTACAAGAAAAACCCAAGAAAAATTGTTCGACGATACTTATTTTGCTTTTTTCTCTTGTAGTATTAAGTTTCGTAGCTTATGTAATAAATTAAATGATATATTTAATATCATTTAACACAATCAAATCACGCATCCGGAGTGTGTGCGCGCTACACACACTCAACTTGCCAAGTTATTACTAAAAATAGAAAGAGTTTCTAGAAACACTATGTTCAACTCTACCTCTGATATAGTTTATAACGAGTAGTTGGATGTTTACCGAGCAATTAATTTGTAGTTATTTCAACGTGATATAGAAGAACTAGCTACGATAGTTGTACTTTCGCGTCAAAGATTTCTATAATTTAGGCGTCCCCAAAATGTTAATTAAATACCGGTCACAGAAGCGTCCGCTTTCGCAAACACAGTCCGTGTACAGTACTGCCATGGAAACATTTGCACTGTACCCATCGGAAAATTATTTAACAAGACAGAATCTCCCGAATTATTCTCATTGTTTCTGTGAGATCTTTTCCGAGAAAAACTAAACCACGAATCCAATACTTAGTTTCCTGGTTAATCCATCACTTTTATCAGACAAAAAGTAATAAGACACAAAGGCACTTATATATTCTATCCAGAGGTGTTTAAAAAACCATCATAAGCTATACAAGAAGCCGAATGGAGTTGCTTGACACCAAAATACAACTTTTAATACCTATTTTCATTTCTATAAATTTAATTACGCGAAAGATGTGTAACCAGTGTAAAGAGCTGCGGGCGAGCTCATTCCAGCTACATCTCCGTTTGTTGGGTTAGCTCCAGACATTCGAGAACCGGCTTGGTTAAGATTCGCATAGGCATCTGCAACCATATTAGCAGAAGTACTGGCGAATGTGGATGCATTCACTGAGGAAGGAGGAGCACCCTGTTCGACAAGGTCGGTGACGTTCATACCAGACAAGGCCGAAAGACCGCCATTGGCCGCGTCCATAGACACAAGACGAATGGTATCGTTAGCACCACCAGAACCGTTACCAATTCCAAACATGGCAGCCATAGCACCGGTGCTAAGACTATCAGCAGGTCTGGCAGATGTCTGCATGTATTGACCACACGGGGTAATAGCAAGATCACCACGAATCATATCAACTGTTCCCGGGCACCTAGCACGCTGGAGTGTCGAGTAAACCATGCGATCAGTCATGAAAGCAGCTCCGACATTTCCATCCATTGACGCAACTGGGAGTTCACTGGTAAAACTAGTACCACTCGATTCGAGCATCGAATCCTTGGACTGACCTTGAGGACCCGAAAGGGCATCAAAATCAGCTCCCACTAAATTGGACCTTCCATACCCGGCTGCGATAGTTCCAGCAGGTCCGCAACCCGCTGGGGAAGATTTTTGATGCATGTGGTGACCTTTATGGCTACCGTGGCTAGTGTAATGCTCGGCGATGTTAGCAGCTTGTTCAAAATTTTCAAAAGGCGTTGAGTTTAACCCAGCTTGTACCCCAAGACCAGGGCCTGCCAGAGCCATACGAGGTCCAGCTGATCCGATGGAGTCAGCCATCATATTGGTCGCGCCAATCACAGTTTTTGGCTGCATACTTGGCGTTGGCTGAAAGAAAACAGAGTCAGGCAAGTCGCTTAGTAAACTTTTGCCTCCCGATTTTGAATAAGAAACAGTGTGCATATTTGGTCTTAATGCCACATTAGTCCAATTTTCAACAACAGGGGAAGATTTAGAAGCCCCGGCAACATTAAGTACCAAAAGGCCTAGTGCTACAAGTCCTGCGACAGAAACTAAAATTTTAGTAGTAGTAGACATATTTTTTATCTAGAGATGAAAAATAATTTTTTTGAAAAAGTGTAAAACCCTTTTAAGATTATCGGGATCTTGGATTGCACATACCACCGCGTGTAAAACTTCTTTGGTGTTTAGGGAATCTTCTAGTTTGTTCAAGATTAGCGTTAGCTTTACGCATTAATCTCTCTTGCAGATCTGTTCTAAAATCCATTGTGTCATTTGCAAATTTTTGTTGTGCGATAGTTCTTGCATATTTGTTTTGTTTTTCAAAATATTGTGAACTGGGAATTGCCTGTGTAGAAACACTTGAAGGTATAAAATCAACCTTACTTCTGGTAATGTAGTTAGGCCGTTTATATGCATCTACATCATCGTAATAAAATCTAACCTGACCTGTTACCGGTTCAACATATGAACGATAACTAGTGCCATAACCAGTGTATCTCGGGTCGTAAATATCTGACAAATGCGTTTGTCGGTCATACGGAATTAATTGCTCTGGTTTTTCAAAAGGGACAGGTGTAATATTAGGATCATGGCCTATAAAAGTTGTACCATTTTTATCTTTTTTACAAGTCACTGGTTCAAATTGCTGTGTAAAGGAAATTCCAATATTTGAGCTTATAGGTTCAACTATTTGATTTCGAGTGTAAACCCCTGGTTGCAAAGTTGAAGTGTAAGTTTGCTTGTTGTACTCATCAAACACTGGGTCTTTGGCACACTTTCCAAAGGCTACATTACTTGGCAAATTATTATCAATTGGTTGCGTTGGGAAATAACCATCACTCATAAGCACGTCTCCGGAATAGTGATTATCACTTAAATTATATAAGTTTGTTTTTTTACTTTGATGATATGGAAAATTATAAGTTTTCTCGCCTATAGGAGTATTTGTTATTGGGGTAAAATCTCCGTTAACTGAAACATCGTTAGGATTAGTAAAATTCTCAACCACATCTTCTATGGGTGTAAAAGTATCTTGTAATAGTTCGAGATTCATATCTTTATCACCGATACACATGGTTTGACCAATATTATCGGTGCAATCATAAGTTTCTTGACTAACTAAATAACCAGATCTAGACAAATCTTGGTTTGTTGCGGTGTTAATACCGGGTCTGACAACTAAACTGTTTTCTTTCCAAGCAGACGACAGGGGTGGAGGTACTCTTACAGGAGCTACCATAGTACGTTTTGCTGGATTTCCGGCCAGATTTTGATTTACAGAAACAAAATCTGGTCCAGGATTTACTTGACTGTATATTGTCGCTATTCTAGCTGGATTGTTGCTATTTCTTGAACAATTATTAACAGTTTTATTCGCACAACCACCTACATCGAAAAATTCTACGCTATATTTTTCGGCGCACGACTTTGTAGACGAGGGTCTTTTTGACAACGGAACCCGATTAGTCGGGGATTCATAATTCTCTGTGCATTTCATATTTCTTAGAGAATAGAAAAGAATAACTGTCAATAATATTCCAACTGCCATAAATACAAGTCCATACCACCATCTTGAGTTTCTCGATAATGCCATAAAAAAACATATTAAGAGTCCTATCAACACACTTAATTTAACTATAGCATTTAATTGCTCCGAAAAACTCATACTTGGCAGTGGTATAATCTCGAAGTTACAAAAAAGTTCAGAAAATTTTTCTGTCCAAAATTTACCTTCGCATGACATTTTTAGTTATAGTGATAAAATGATTTTATAAATTATATTTTGATTCGCGTAAATGCCTCCTAAAAGATTAAGAAAAAGCAAGCATACTTTTATTCTATCTAAGATCGACGTAGAAGTGGTCGATCTTAAATACGGATTTAGTTTGTTATCGAATATAGGTGTAGATGTCGCGGCTGCGGCTGACACAACTTTAATAACAGATCTACCCGCTGTTCAAAATTCGGATATTGCACATTCATTTGTAGATGAATCAAAGAAAAATCATCGCTGTATTGTAACAATGCAAGATTTGATTGCAAATGAAAGGCTCCCTGCTTCAACAACTACTTGCTGTTGGTGGTGCAGGCATAATTTCACCACAACTCCCATTGGTTGCCCGGTTTCTTTTGTCCCGGGTAAAGTTACTAAAACTTATCATTCTGAGATAACAAAGGACAAGTATTCAATAACCGATAACATTAGTAAATTCCGCAAATCAATTCTTGAGCTATTGATGAAAGATCACGAGTCTGTTTTTCAAATAAAAGAAAACCACGAAGAATTTTTTATCATGGACGGAATATTTTGTTCATTCAACTGTTGTTTAGCGTATATTGAAGATAGTTACACCGAAAATATTTACAAAGACTCTTCTAGTTTGCTATATTGCCTTTATCAAAAAATTTTTGAGAGTGTCAATATAGAGGACGTAATTTTGAAACCAGCTCCCCACTGGAGACTTCTGCGATCTTATGGTGGAAACATGTCCATAGAAGAATTCCGTAAAAGTTTTAAGACAGTTGAATACATTGATTTGGATGATCACGTGTTTAGAATGCCTCAATGTAGAATATTAGGTCATGTTTTCGAGAAAAAATTCAAATTTTAAGGTAAGATAATAATAGAAAACATGAGCAAAGAAGTAACTACTGTCAAACTTCCAGGCATGGAAGATTTTCAAAAAATGATGAGAGGAGAATGGGACGCCGGGACAATGAAAAATGGTCAAAAAATTGATCCTAGGAATCTTATATTTCAAAATAGAGTAAAAGATGAAAGTGAATGTTCATTATGGAACGATTCGCGATGGAAAACCGCGAGAGATAATATGTCAGAAGATCAGTATCAACAATATCAAACGATAGGTAACCAATTTCATGGTTCAATTAATTACACCGACGGAACAAACACTGGTGTACCAATACCAGAACCTGCTAGAGATTCGGTTGCTCACATTATTATGGGATTGAAAAGCGGTCTTTTACCTTCAGACTTAACAGAAGAAGAAAAAGATGTGATGGAAGTTTTCCAAGGTAAAGAATGGTATAAAAATTACGGATTTGATAGCACAAGCACTGAAAAAACAGATACTAATACTAAAAATAAAACAGATACACACAGCCAATAACTACTTGATTTATCAGACTTAAGGCTTGATAAATTTTCATTCACAATAGTTTCAGGTGAAACACCAGCGCTTATATCTTTTTTGTAACTAGAAATTTGTTTGTTACAATCATTAATTGAAGTGTTTGTATGACTGGAAGGAACACAGATTTCGGCATTATTAACAGAAAAACCCTTAGGCTTTTCTTTCATGACAAATATAGGAGAAATATCAGGATTTAGAGCGTATAATCTTGAAGACCAATCAAACCCTTCTGGGGGTTTACTTTGATTAGAAATAAATGAACTGAGACCATCAGAAGTTTTTCTTCGGTGTACATATAGTGGAATAGTGCCAGGAACTGGCTTTCTGTAAGCACCAAAAACAACAGTTCCATGCACCGTTGATGTTTCTAACGAATTAACATCATAGTTATTGAAAATATATAAAAGATCTACAATGCCATACGGTGCTTCTTTTTTCCATTCCACGTTAAACATAAAAGTTTCCGGTGGTAAAGGCAATATAGAAGGAGAAAACACATAAAAAATAAATTGCAGTTCCATTCCAAATAAAGATTCGGGGAAATACCATTTTTTGTTTTGTAAAATGGGAAATTGCAATAAGGATCTTGGATTATCGTCAATTTTGTTATACAAAGCCATAGGAACTACAAAATCAGTAGCCAAATTAAATTCTACAAAAGGCATTTTCTTGTGTCAAATATTAGTTTTTAATAGAAATTCTATCAAAAACTAAACCAATTCTTCATTGCCTGTATCAGATAAAGATCTTTCTCTATTTCTCAAACAAACGCATACTTTGAGCATGATTTTTCCTGTGATGCTTTGTATTTTAAGATAAATTGCCATATTTCCACCAATGATTGCCATTATTTCTGTTACACTCTTCTTGGTAATTTCTCTCATGAAAATATAATCGGCGAAAGCAGATGCCATACCGGACATCACCAATATCATAAAAACTTTATACACAGCTACAAAACGCCTATCGTTATCTTCTTTAATAAAATCGGATATATAAAATGGTTTTGAATGCGGGTATATACTCAAAAATGGAAAATTTAACAAAATAAGCAAACTTCCAGTGAAATACAAAACTGCTATCCAAATAACATTTCTAAACATTTCGAGAAAAAACGGCAGTGAAACAAAACCAATCGCGAAAGGTAAAAGTAGTCTTTTACATTTAAAATTCATTTATTTTTCATTTAATTTTCTTTAGACGGGTGTGGTATGAGAAATTAATTGGTAATTTTCTTTAATAATTTGATAAACGGGGTTTAGATCAGCTCCCATCTGTGTAAACTCTGGTTTTATTTCACCATCTACATAAAACTTATAACAAGGAACACCATTTACTTGAAATAATTGACCCCAGTTTCCACCCACACTTGAGTCTTTATCAATATCCAAAGAAACAAAAGATACTAAATCATTAGTCAAATCACTTGACATTTGTTCAAATTGTCCAGCGGTTTGTTTACAAGGTCCACACCATTCTGCGTGGAATTTTATGACAACAATTCTTTTGTTATTGACAATTTGTTTAAGTTCATGTGCATTTTTTGGTATAAGAGTAGCACTTGAATTATGTTGGGATTGCGCGTACATTTCTTTAAAAACTGAATTCCTTAAACGTAAAATTATAATTAATGATATGACGCTTCGCAATCTTACGCCTCATGAAATTAAAATAATTTTACAGTATATGGAACCCCATAAAGGTTTGCCTAAAAAAGTAGCTGACGCTGTTAGATGTAGAATACATTCTGATATTAAGCATCAATTACAGGATATTAAAATACACCCAGAATCATTAAAAGAGTTTATGCAAACTATTAAAAAACGGGTATATAAAACTATGGTAGCAGCTGGGGAGTCTGTTGGGTTGACTATGGCACAGTCTCTTGGAGAGAAACAAACTCAAATAACTCTAAACACGTTCCACAGTGCTGGTCTTGCAAATTTAGCTGTAACCAGTGGAGTTCCCAGATTCACGGAATTATTGAACGCTACAAAAAATCCTAAAAACCGATCAATGACCGTTAAATTACACAGGGGTAACCAAACACTTGAAAGTGTTAGGCAAAGTAGCAGAAAATTTGCGTGTACTTTTTTGGGGGAAATCATAGATCAATTTGAAATTCTCGAAACCAAAATTGCCCGCAAACAAAGTTATTACAAAATTTACCATAAAATTTACGGTAAAGAATACCAACAAGCAGATTTTGCAATTAGATTGCAATTAGATCGAGAAGAATTGTTTAACAGAAACATAACGTTAGAGAATATTAGTGACGCTGTCAAAAATTCGTTTGATGATGTTATTTGCGTCATTTCTCCTCTCAAACTCGCGATAATTGATATTTATGTCACAAGTGTTGATATGGATGCAAAATCAAAAGAGCATTATCGCGATATGTTATCGAATATTAAAATTCAAGGAATTGATGATATTAAGCAAGTATTTTTTGAAAAGGATGACAATGATAAATGGATTGTGTCAACAAATGGCAGTAATTTCATTGAAATGGCTCAAGAGCCAAATGTTAATTTCTACGAACTTGTGTCTAATGATATGTGGCAGATATACGATGCTCTAGGTATAGAAGCGGCGAGAGAATTTTTGATTCACGAATATTCCAGGATTTCCGGGGATAATGGAGATTTGTCTTTACGACATACTTTATTGATTGTTGACATAATGACTCAGAGCGGAACATTAACAGCTATCTCACGATATGGAATGCAAAGAGATTTCACAGGTCCGCTTGCCAAAGCATCATTTGAAGAATCATTGCACAATTTTATGATGGCGGGTGTCAACGCTGAGAAAGAAAGTGCCAAAGGATGTAGTTCTTCGTTGATGATAGGTAAACCAATCTCCGTAGGTACCGGATGCATACAATTATTGTTTGATAACGAAAAAGCTTCCGAAAGTTTTCCAGAAGCTCAAAATGATCTGGAAGATTTACTACTATAAATCATAGACCAGTATATATCCTTAAATTGACAAATATGATAGACATATCATATTTGACGTTTTCATTTTCTAGCTATTTATTAAATGGAGGATGTACTTTATAGTAAAGTGTATAATTATGGGTTGAAATTTGATTCAAAAATTAAAGCAAATGTTGATGATTCACTCGTAAAATTATACCTATTGGCTAACACCAATTTAAATTACCCAAAACTAACTTTCCTTCTCAAAAAAGTTCCCCGTAAATTACACAAGTCTCTTTTTGTTTTAATATTTCATATTAGAAATCCTAGAGGAGGTCTTGGACAAAGAATGTTAGGTAGATATGCTTATCAGTGGCTTTTAATTAATTTTCCGGGGTTTTTTAGGGAAATATACAAGTTAATACCGACAAAAGGAAGATGGGATGATATATATTGGCTTTTTCCAAAGGCTTTAAAACTTTCTAACATTCAATTTGTACGAAAAAATTATAATAGTAAAATAACCGAAGAAACTCTGGAAATGGCTAAGAAAGTACAAAATGAAATAGTTCGATATGTTTCTAGCGTTTTTTTGGAAAATTTTTCAAATTATATGCAAGGACTACCGTACGATCGTTTTTTTATTAAATGGTTGCCAAGTGAACATAGTTCTCTGAACCGGTCTTTCCATATAGTTGCGGAATTATGCCATCAATTAAATATATCATTAGTTGATTACAGAGTAATATACGTTTCTCCTATGCGTAAAAAGTTAAATTTACCAGAATCATTAGCATGTGCAAAAGATTGGGATTGTATTAATTTCAAAAATTCTGGCAAAAAATGTCTAAAAATTATGCACAGAACGTACAACAACAAATCTTCGACTTACAAAACATGGCGCAAAACTAATACAGAAGGTTATTTCATACAACCCGCTCTTATGATAGATTTATATTTGAAAGAATGTTTGACAAATAAAACTTTTTTAGTTCCTGATAGAGAAATAGAGTGGAATAAAACCATTAAATTAGCTCGTCAATTTTTCAACGGCGATTCTATTTGCATCGTGGATACTCGAGGAGGTATGTACATTAAAAGTAAAAATTTTACAGGACTTGGAAACTTAAAATATATATCAATAGCGCTAGGCCTTGCTGCAAATTGTTCCCACGGCAAGCAAAATTTTTCTTATACTTTTAGAAACTTACAAGGTTTCACGAGACACGATTTTTCACATCATTTACTGGATGTAGTGAACAGCTTTCGCTCGCAATTTTGTGATTATCCAAAAATTAAAGATATTTTTTCTTTCATAAATATCACCTTTAAAGAAAACATCCCCGAAACAGTAATTTTTGTTGGGGCAGAAAAACCTGTATTACCCAAGGAAAAAATGGAGGGAAATTTTACCTTAATTTGGTGGTATATTACTTCAAAAACAGTTTCTTTTGAAAAACAAGACAACGTAATACTAATATCAGGATGCACAAGAGATATATATAACTATTTGATGTATTATGGAAATTACAACTTACACACAAGTGTTTCTATGATCATCAATTGAGTACTTACAGCTAATATTTTTAACAGTACTTTGGATTAAATCTCAGATTCTCTGTGAATATAATAGTGCCTCAGCAAATACCAGAACGGCACAACGTTGACGACAAGCATTGTGAGAAATTCTTGAAATCACACGATTACCACAATATGTTTTAAAACTGATCTTATCACATGCAAACTTTAATTGTAGAATTAAAGTTATGGGAATTAAACATTTTTGGATTTGGTTTCGTGAAAACTGCGCAGACAGTATAGAAACTATGAATAAAAAAGATGCAAGAATATACAACCTTTTGAAATTAAAAGGGGCGGAATATATCGATACTTTAGCGATAGATATGAATGGTATTTTTCACGATGCCGCACAACGATGTTATAAATACGGAAAGTGCGCGCCATTCAAAAAAAGGTTACTAAAACCTAAAGCAAAACCTTGGGTAATTGAAAATAAATTTTTTGAAATGGTAGCCGAAACAATTGAATTTTATAGAAATATGGTCAGACCGACCAAAAAATTATTGTTGTGTGTTGATGGAGTAGCTGGAGCGGCTAAAATGAGTCAGCAAAGACAAAGGAGATTTAGAAACTCCGACACAAAAGGAATGCCTTTCAATCCAAATTCATTGACACCTGGGACTGAAATCATGGATAAATTAACATATTATCTAGATTGGTATTTCAAAACGCAAATAACTTGTAATCCTGAATGGCACAATCTGGAAATTATTTTTTCGAATGAAAAAGTTCCGGGAGAAGGAGAACATAAAATCGTTAGATATCTTCGAAATGAAAAAGAAACGGGAGAAAAAGTTTGTATTCATGGAATGGATGCAGATTTGATAATGCTTGGTTTAGCTGTCCCGGTAGAAAAGGTTTACATTCTACGAGACGATTCTTTTAATGAAGATGTTATACATTTTGTTGATTTATGTCACGCGAGGCGACTGATAAGCGCTAGAATGAGTTCAACTCCAGACCTAGCCATTCAAGAAGGTACCAGAACAAGTTCCAAGAGGGTAATTAAAGATTTTGTTCTTATGTGTTATACCGTAGGCAATGATTTTTTACCTCAAATACCCGGTATAGAAATTCTACAAGGCGGTATAGATAGTTTATTGAGTTCTTACTCTGACATTGAAGAAGAATTCGGATATCTTACACGAAGTCATAGTAATCGAGAATATATAAGACGAAATTCTTTTCAAGTGTTTTTAGAATACGTTTCAGAACTGGAAAAACCTATGCTTGAAATTAAAATTTCAAAGTTATCACAGTTTTTCCCTGATCCGATATTGGAATCCGCTCTATCTGGCCCAGATGGAATTAAAATATTAGATATGGAAGCTTATAAAAATTCTTATTATAACGCTAAATTTCCAGGTATATCTGTTGAGGAAATTTGTCATCAATACATCAGAGGATTACAATGGGTTTTGCTTTATTACACATCAGGTATACCTTCGTGGAGTTGGTTTTATCCATGGGATTACTCTCCATTTATATCAGATGTTTGCAAGTATTTTGAAACTTACAAGGCAAAAAAATACGCTAATGATCAACCGTTGTTGCCATTTCAACAATTAATAACTGTTTTGCCACCGGAAAGTAATAATTTAATTATTCCTGAACTTCGACATCTTGTTTCAAGAGAGAACCCGATTCTAAAAGAATATTTCCCTAAAGAAATTGTTGTAGATTTAGCTGGAAAACGTCGAGAGTGGGAAGGAATAGCTCGTATCCCAAAAGTTAATTATAAAATATTTATGAGAGAATACGATGCAATAACTCTTCCCAAAAATAGAGATACTAGAAGAAATATACCAGGAAAAGCATTTAAATATGTAAAATCAAACGACTCTTTCACTCAAAAATCTCCATGGGGTAGAGCAACTTTTAATGTGTCAAGAATGTTTTGCAGCTTTTAAAAAAAAGTTTGTTCAATAAAGAATCATGATACAATATCCCAAACAAGAACATACCACATTGCCTTCAGTGGAAATGTGGGGGACAAACATGAATATTTTGAAAGATCCTCCAAAAGCTCTATTTACTCGTAGAATAGACAAAGTTGGCTCAACGCAGGAAATAACCAGAATGATTGGCGAAGATTCAGGAGATCGTATTTGTGAAATGATCAAAGTGTATCCTCGTGGTATAAATCCAATGGTTTCTGTTTCTTATTCTAATTACGGAACTAACGGTGGACAAAATAGACAAACAACAAATGCGGGCACTTGGGGATCAAATAAATCTTGCCACGATGGCAGAAGTGCTTATTTGGGACAAGCTAAGTTGCCAATTCCTTTGATGGACAACGGGTCTTTCAGACCTCCTGTACTTCGCCAGGAAGATTTACTTCCTTTATCAAGGCTTCCTCGAACAAACACATCAGCATTTACTCAACCCGGTTTCGTTTCATATGTCAAGTCTGCGCAATGCCCCACACCTGACAAAATGAGACAGATTCAAAACAGAGTAAAGACCAGTGTTAGACCCACTGCTACTTTGAATTTTCAAACCCCTATAGTAGAACCATTTGATATCAAACAAGTCATAGACAATCCTCTTCGAACATCTGCAACAAGTGGTACCGGAACAAGAGATGCTTCAATGCACACAAACTCTGACATCAACGGTCGTATCTTTAAAAATAGGTTCAAGGGGTTTGCCACTACAAATAAGATAGCTTTACATAAAGGAAAGGTCGAAATCACTACTGATATTAAACCGGATCATTTTGTGCACGAAGAAACAAATTATTCAGAAGTCGGTACAAATAAGAGTAAGAATATTCCTCATCTGTTATCAGGAGATGAAAAACGAAATAGAATGCCGATTAAGGATTCCATAAATTTCGCGGCAGATTCTGGATATAATAGACCAAACGCAGCTCCTATGAAAAACAATGATCTACATTTAGAGAGGTCTAAAGTAGCTCATTCAGCTGTAACTAATAAAAGCAGTAACGAAAGACGTTTCATAAGAGGAAACATGTCTGAACTGGAAAATAAAATGCCAAGAGCATCCATCCCCGCTCTTAAGGGTCATAAAGGAATGGGATGTGATCAATACGCTGGGTTTTCTAGGACAAAAAGCATAAAGAAAAAATTGCAAATCAATAATGAATTCTTGGGGAAAGCTCAAGGAATACCCAGCACCAATAGAGAAATTACTTTCAACCCCTACAATAACTCTAAGAAGCATCAACTTCTTAGCAGAATTGCCCAAAATGAAAGTTCCAGATTTGGCACAAGGGGAACTTTGGTTAGATAAACAAGCAGAATACTCTGATAAAAATGATTTAATTAAGAGAATTACATCATTGTAGAATAAAATGGAAGAATATCCAAAAGTTGATCAACCACCACAAGACGAATATAAGAGAAATTTATTCCCACATCAATTAACCTCTGTATATCAAATGGAAGAACGAGAAAGAGACCCTACGATTAATCTCGATGATGTTTTTACCGTAAAAACTCGCGTTTCCATACAAGCAGACATGACCGGATATGGAAAAACAGCCAGCTGCGTTGTTCTTACCGCAAGAGATAAAATGCCTTGGGATTTGAGTTCACCTTACATATCAAAGGATATTCAATCCGCTTCTCCTGGTATAGTCGTTGAAAGACATTTTAAAAGAGATAAAATGCCGGTGACGTTAGTTGTTTGTTCTCAATCTTTAATTGCTCAGTGGAAACACGAATTTTCTTTGGCCCCTAAATTGAATATAGGAATAATTAAAACAAGAAAAAAAGCACGAGAGTTAGATCCATGGAATTGCAATGAGAAAAGTTGCCCAAGACCAGGAGAACATTACGATGTTGTTATTTGCACGCCTACTATGTATAATTTACATGTCGATCGTTTTAAAAATAGATATGCTTGGAAAAGATTTATTTACGATGAACCTCCGTCTTGCAACATCAGAGCTATGTCTACTATTCATGCAGGCATGGTTTGGCTTGTGTCGGCGACTCCTGATCTGATAAAGTACAAATATTCTACAGCTCGTAGAGATCACATGATAGCGAGCATGTGTTTGACATACATAGATGCAATATTTTGGAATAACGCGTTGATAGTCAAGAATTCAGAAGAATATGTTAAGGCCTCGTGGGAAATGCCTCCTGTATCTTACATAGATCATTTATGCTATCAACCCATTTCTTCTTGTATTAGAGGATTTGTTAGCGATAGAATTCAAAACATGATAGATGCTGGAAATATCAGAGGTGCGATAAATCAATTGGGGGGAAGGTCATGTGACGGGGACGTCACCGAATTAGTTCGAAGAAATTTGGAATTGGATTTGGAAGATGCCAGGGGTAGTTTGAATAGGAGTCGAAGAAGAAATAACCAAGCAGCTGTTGGCAATTGGACTGAGAAAATTGAACAAATTGAAAGACAGTTAACAGAACTAGCAGAAAGATATGCTAATTTCCAAAATCAAATGTGTCCCATATGTTTTGAACCGGTCGGAAATCATGAGCCGATAATCGTTCCTTGTTGTAATAATGTTTTTGGAGGGGCTTGTTTGATGAATTGGCTTAATCAAAGACACACTTGTCCAAGCTGCAGGGATCCTATCGAAGATGAAACTCGATTAATCCATCTAACCTCGAACACAGGCGAAGTACATGCTTGTAGAGAACGCGAACCCACAAAGTGTGAAACAATTGTGAATATTTTGAAGGAAAATAAGGATGGTAAATTTATAATTTTCTCAAGCGAAGACGCGACTTTTGAATTAATAAGAAGAGCATTTGTTGAAGAAAACATCAAATGCAAAGAAATAAAAGGAAGAGCAGAATCTCGAAACAAAACAATTGCCGAATTCAAAGAAGGAAAATTACAAGTTATATTTCTCAACTCGAATAATAACGGTTCTGGTCTTAATTTACAAGAATGCACTGATATTATATTGTATCACACAATGATAGAAGGTGTTAAAACACAAATTATAGGAAGAGCTAACAGAATAGGCAGGCAAATTCCTTTACGCATACATCAATTAACCACACAATAAATTATTATATTGATATTAAAATATCATCAATATACAAACCATTTTAAGATTATATTTGTTATAATTAGCAACATGACCTTTCAGTGTTATTGTGGTGAATGCCAATATGATATAACGTCTTACATAGAAAACAAAAATAAATCTTATAAGCACAAGCAAAAACAGCAAAAAGCTGGTGTATTTTTATACGACCCCCTAAAAGAAAGAATTCTTTTGGTACAATCTAGAGGTAATTTGTGGGGTTGCCCAAAAGGAACTCTCCATAACGGAGAAAAAATTTCGCATGGAGCCGCGAGAGAAGTTTTGGAAGAAACTGGAATTAAACTAAACCCAAAAAATTTAAGATATCCGCTAAGACCCACTAGTAATTCTTCTTATTTTTACATAGACTTTCCCGGAGGATGTAATCCAAACGTTCAAAGATACGAGGGGAATGATGCAAACGCTGTAGCATGGATATCCCAAAAATGTTTAAAAGAAAACGTCAAAAACAAAAAAATCAAACTTACTTTCCACACCAAGAGACTTTTACAATGGGTTCTTGGTTGGCAATAAAGTGAATTTAAATTAATATTCCGTATCAATAAAATGTCATCTACAGAAAACTCATCAGAGTCGACGAATATTTCGAATATTAATTCAACAAGGAGTAATCCGCAACAAACATTAATTCGTGGGGGCATTGGAAATACAAGTAATCGTTCTAATCAAGGTTTTAGAATAGAAGCTCCTATTTCAGAAAATATTTTATCAGGTAATTTACTTACTACTACAGACATGTCTGCTAATACTCGTTTACAATCAATCCCGGAAAACGAACGATCTCAGGATGATGATTCGGATTCTGAACCAGAAGAATTTTCCAATATTACCCTAGTTCATCCTTTAGCGATGATGTTAAATTCCGGTTTTAGAAATTTTTCCCAAAGCCCTGCTAGAACTCTAAATGAGATGTTTAGGGATAATCCCGACTGGTCTCAACCACCTGAAATGCCACCTGGTTTATCTAACGCAATACAACAAACAGATGCAGCTCCCGTAGCTTCCGCAGCTCCCGCGGTCGCATTCACTCCTAATATCAGAAATGCTATAAATCACGGAAGAAATTTGGAAAATTTTCTTAGATTTGTTCAAGATTTAACGGAAACGCATCTAGAAAACAGAATTATGAGGGCTGTAATGGAAGAAAGTTTTAGGGAAGACCAAGAAAGACGTATGATGGAACAAAGTAAACCCTTGGATATCATTGTTAAAAGCTATCAAAACACTGCAAAAACGATGTCTGAATGTCGTATATGCATGAGTTCTTTTTCGGAAGAAACTAAGGTTTGTGTACTACCCTGTGATCATTATTTCTGCGAAGGTTGTATCCGAGAATGGGGAAAAAGAAAAAATACTTGTCCTTTTTGCGACAGTGAAATTGCTTTAGTTAAAGAAGAACCGGAAGAGGGGCCAGCTGCCAAAAAACAAAAATCCGAATAATTTAAATTTGTACCAATAAATGAATATCATTAATTGGGATTATGTTTTAGGTTCTCATAATCAAAAAGTTCCTATAGTTACATTTAAACCAACGATGGAGTTTTTAGATCTCAAGAATTTTAACAACCAAAAACTTTGGGTAACTTTAGAAAATACAGGACAAAATTGTTACGATGGTAAATCTTTCGAAGGTATTGTTGATAAATCAACTGACACAAATCCATGTCCTTACGATATGTCTTATAATTTGCCATTATATACATTAACTCTAGCTTGCGCCCCTTACGTTGAAAATATGAAAGCAGGTAAAATTGCTCTTAACAAACCTGTTACTCCTAAATATTCAGAAGCACCCCCTGGCATTAAAAATTCACCGTCAAATCCCCAAAAATCCTTTAAGAAACAAAGCAAGGAAGATAAGGAATTTAATTTAGATACTTTATCCTTGTCTTTATTAGGTGGTATAGGTGCTGTGGTGATTTTAATGATTCTTTTGAAGTAAAATTGAAATAAAATTTTCATTTGTATAACACAAAATGAAAATACTAGCAATTGGCGATACTCATTTCAGAGTGAATAATATAGATATGATTTCCATGTTTATAGAAAAACTGTTGCAAGCTACAACAGAAATTAAACCTGATATTGTGGTTTTACTTGGTGATATATTGCATGATCATGAAAGATTACATACAACTCCTATGAATAAAGCATATGAAATGATTAGATCGTTAAGGGATATTTCTCCTGTTTTTGTTTTGGTTGGAAATCACGATATGATTAATCATCGTCAATTTTTATCAGACAAACACTGGATGAATGCCATGAAAGAATGGAACAATGTTTACATAATTGACAAAACTCTTCATCTGCAATTTTTTGATAAAAATAACTCAAGAACACAGATTTCTTTTTGCCCTTATGTAGCTCCTGGTAGGTTTGTAGAAGCTCTTGGTTCCAAAGAACAACTACAAGAATCTGGTGGCAATTTTAGATGCTATCCAAATCTTCAAAGTGAGCCTGGAAAAGGTATTTTGGTTAAAGATGATAGTTTTCAAAAAATGTGTGGTAATGATCCAAAGGTTTGGATGAAAAGCAATTTGATATTTGCTCATCAAGAATTTTATGGTTGTAAAATGGGAGCTTTGGTTTCAGAAGAAGGTGATAAATGGTCTTTGACATGGCCAGAGGTTGTTTCAGGACATATTCATTCAAAACAAACACCACAGAAAAATATATATTACCCAGGTTCTTCTATGCAAGTAGCTTACGGGGAATCGGAGCAAAATATTATTGCTTTACTGGAAATAACTGATTCCGAGAAAACTATAAAGAAAACAGAAATCAATCTTCGACTGCCCATGAAGAAAATAGTTTATCTTGAGACATCAGAGTTTAGTAGTTTTACAATCCCGGAAACTAACGATGAAATTAAATTATCGATAAGTGGGACATATGAAGACTTCAAAGCTATGAAAAAGACTTCTAAGTTTAAAAAACTTTTAAAACAGGGAATTAAAATTGTTTTCCGGCACACAAAAAACGATGAAGCTACTTCGCAAGTTCAAAAAGACACAGCTGATTTCGAAGAAATTCTTTTAGATTTGATCCAAAAAGAGCAAGATCCAAATTTAAATGAAATTTGGAAATTAGTTAAGACAAAAATTTAATCATTATTAATAAATGCCCGGTAGACCACCACAATATGCTATGGCAAATGACACTGGTAAAACCATGGTTGAAGATATTATGGACTTAGACCAAGAAGAATTAGAACCACGAGATCAACCTAGATTGCAAAAATTTTTACGCAATCACACTAGCGCGAGAAACGTGGGTGTAATGGGTCATGATCCGTTGGAAAATGTCCAACCAATTCAACCAATGATACATGACCCATATACTTCTCAAACATATCCTTCGGGACCACCTCTTAATCCAAGTCAGATACATCCGCAAGAAGAATCTTATGAGCCGGACGACAAACAAATGATGCGTACAGTCATTAACAGAATTTTCAATAAAACTTCTGATTTTGCCGAAGCATTGGATAGCAATGAACATCCGATGCACAACGTAGCTAAATCTTTTTTACAAAAAGAAATTGGATGCGTTGACAAAACAGTTTACATAACTATAATAGTTATATTGATATTTGCTGTTGCATGCTTGCTTTGGAAATGCTTGTCTGCTAAATAAAAACCTAGTTAAAGTATCTTAATGAATCATTAAATGAGTCATTATGAAAATATTGTTATTAGCGGGGGAGGTATAAAAGGATTTGCATTTCTTGGCGCATTAAGTTTTGTTAGTTCTTATGTTGATATCGGTAATATAAATACTTTAATAGGCACTTCAGTGGGATCTATGATTTGTTATTTATTAGCGATTGGTTACACACCTCAAGAAATTTTAACAGAAATTATGTCATCAGGTATAATTCAAAAACTAAAAGGTTTTAATATCATGGCTTGTATCCAAGGAGAAGGAGCTTTTTCTTTCGTTATGATACAAGATTTCTT
>Ga0114925_10000343_pt1 | contig 19968 bp, 17 predicted proteins | sample SumtaG_2_FD_87287 | JGI IMG/M metagenome (GOLD analysis project Ga0114925, IMG submission 87287) | Deep subsurface microbial communities from Indian Ocean to uncover new lineages of life (NeLLi) - Sumatra_00607 metaG | ecosystem: Environmental > Aquatic > Marine > Oceanic > Sediment | place... | reverse complement strand
TCTCAGAGAGATATCGCCCTTGAACACGAAAAGTCTCGCGGGACACCTCGAGCCGGGGGGGCGCCTAAGCCGGATCTACCCGGGGTATGAACCCCGGGAGGCTCAAGGGAGGATGCTCGAGTTTGTCTGCCGGGGCTTCAATCTCAGCGACCTACGCATCGCCGAAGCTGGAACAGGGGTCGGTAAGTCTCTGGCTTATCTGATTCCCGCCTTCCAATGGGTTCTATCGAATGATGAGCGGGTGGTTATCTCCACCGCAACGATAAATCTCCAGCAGCAGCTGGTGGAAAAAGATATCCCTATGGTCAGCAAGATCTTCGGTCAGGATCCTGGGTATACCCTGGTCAAGGGAAGGGGAAACTATCTGTGTCTTACCAGAGTCCAGGAAGCCCTGGAGGAGTTGACTCTGTTCGATGAGGATGATGAGGAGCTGAAAGCTATTCGCAACTGGTCCCTCAGCACGGCTACGGGGAGTCGCAGCGAGCTTCCCTTCTATCCAAGTGACGAGCTCTGGTCTCGGGTTTGTTCCGAGGCGGATGCCTGCCACGGGCTGCGATGTTCAAACAGGGAGGGTTGTTTTGTTCTCAAGGCCAGAAAAGAGGCGGCTGCCTGCCGGCTCCTGGTCGCCAATCATCACCTCTTGTTCTCAGATCTATCCCTTCGTTTGTCCGGATTGGGTTTCGATTCCGCCGCGGTGTTGCCCCCCTTTCAGCGCATCATCTTCGATGAAGCCCATAATATTGAAAAGAGCGCGACCTCCTATTTCTCCGAATCCTTTACCCGCTTCCAGGTGGTTAAGTACCTCGGCAGGCTGTACAGAGAGAGGAAGGGCAAAAGAACCGGATTGTTACTCGCACTGGAGAGAGTGTTCGGACGAAGTGAATTAGTCGCGGAGTTGCGAAACCTTATCGGAGCTTTGGCGGACAAGATGAATCTTCTCGATGTTACCGCCCGGGAGTATCTCGGCGCACGGAGCACATCTCGTCTGGCAGCCCGCAACCCCGAACCCAGCCTGGCCGAAATGCTGCTCGAGCCTATGAACGACGTGGCGGTTTCGATTCTCCTGTTGCAGGCATGCTTCGAGAGACTGGTTGACGGGCGTGAGGAGGATGGGGAAGAAAGTTACCTGGTCTTCGAGAGCAAACTGCAGATGCGGCGGCTGGCGAGGGTGGCGGAGATCTGTCAACGATTCTTGCGCTACCGTGACAACCGGGAAGAGATCTACTGGTTGGAATCCCGCAAAAGTTATCGGGGTGAAGCCTACATCCGCTTTGTGATAACTCCGTTGGATATTTCATCGGTCATGAAGGATGCGGTGTACGATCCATATTCGACCGTTGTATTCACCTCGGCCACACTCACCGTCGATCATCGATTCGACTACTGGAAAAACCGGCTCGGATTCGCTTCTGTTACCCACAGGGACAGTGCCGAGGAGGTTTTCCCTTCTCCCTTCGACTATGAAAATCGGGTATTCCTCGGTATTCCGAAGGAAGCCCCGGAGCCGGACCAGGAGGAGTTTCCGCAATTTTTAGCGGAATTTGTACGGGAGGGGTTGCTGATTTCGGAGGGGCGGGGGCTGGTCCTTTTTACCTCCTATTCCCTGCTCGACACCACCTTCGCGAGGACTCAGGCTGCGCTGGCCGAGGCGGGCATTCAGGTGATGCGGCAGGGGGAGGACGAGCGGTACCGGCTGTTGAACCGTTTCCGGGACAATACGGGCAGTGTTCTGTTTGCCACAGATTCTTTCTGGGAGGGGATCGATGCTCCTGGAAAGGCTTTGGAGGTGGTTGTTTTGACCCGCCTTCCCTTCCGGGTTCCCACGGATCCCATCCTCGAAGCACGAGCGGAAGCCTTGGAGGAACGGGGACTCAACGCTTTTTGGGAGCTTGCTCTGCCCGACGCGATCATCCGTCTGCGACAGGGTTTCGGACGGCTCATGCGCAGGCATGATGACAGCGGGGCCGTACTCATCCTCGATTCGAGGATTGTTCGAAAGCAGTACGGACGCTTTTTCCTGTCTTCCCTGCCCCATACCCGGACGGTTATTTCCTCGACCCAGGGAGTGCTCCAGGCTTTTGAGGATTTTATCGTGTCTATGCGAAAAAATGAGGAGCCCTCCTCATAGGGGAGGACTCCTCATTGTTCTTTTCGTACTCAGATCGGTCTATCTTGGTTTATTGGATGACCGCCAAGATATCAGACATCTTCACGATCAGCTGTTCTTCTCCGTCGACTTTGATGGTAGAACCAGCATATTTGTCGTAAAGCACGCGGTCTTTCGCCTTTACCTTTATCGATTCGTCATCTCCTACTGCTATCACCACACCCTCTTGGGTTTTTTCCTGAGCGGTCTGGGGAATGAACAAACCGCCTGCCGTCTTGGTTTCCCCTTCGATCAATTTCACGAGTACACGATCGCCGAGAGGTTTAATTTTCATCTTCCTGTTCCTCCTGATTCTTTATAGCTTTACGATTAAGTTTAAAAAGTTAAATGGATGTTTATTTTGAGTTGAATATACAGAATTAAGGCGGGAACCGTCAATAAAAACTTGATCACAATTTCTTAAAAATTTTTCTAAGCGGGAATGGTTGCCGATTCGGCCCAACTGTAAGTATTTTTTAGCTATGGATCGATGGCAGGGTGATTTTCATAGAGGCATCCGATATCTTTCCGGGCATGATCCGGCCAGTGCCGTACTGTATCTATCCCGGGCTGTGCAGAACTGCCCGGTCAGCCGTGGCGGCGAGCTGACACGATCGCTCTACTATCTGGGTATCGCTTTGCGCAGGGTCGGCTACAGCAACTCCGCCATACGCAGCTGGGTAGCTTCCCAGAAGGTCAGAAAGAGAAAGCACACCCGGGCTCTTTTGGATAGGTTCTGCAACGGTTATGGCATGGCCAAGCAGGGCTGCGAAGTCCAGGACGACTGGCAGGCTTTCTACTCGATCCAGCTGTCCCGCTACCTTCGGGGTTTTAAGAAACGAACTCTCTCCAAGGGCAGCGAGCGATCCATGATCTACGACATCATCCAGGAAGCCTGGAAAGAACTCCAGCGTTCCGGTCGGTTGGACGGATGCAGTTCGGAGGGAAAACGCGATATCTTTCAGAACACGAAGATCGAATTTCCTCTTTTCTACTTCGGCCGGCTGCAAGATCCCGTAGTCAGGGTAAATTTTGACAGGGGGCGGAAGCTCAGGTCGGGAGATCCTTGCCCTTGCGGCAGCGGTCTGCAATACTGCTGCTGCTGTGGGCGCAATCCCGGGGAAGACGAGCCTGCGATTGGTCTATTTTGATACAGCTTTTGGGCTTTTTTGAATAATCGGGGCATTTTGACTCACTTTGTACATAACTGAAAAAATCAGATTCTGCGGGCTATAAATCTTTATACCCTATATATTTATTTTCCTATATTGTTTTCGTTTGGCACAAAAGTTGCATCTCTATCTGCAAAATGTTTGGAGGAATTCATGCCCGCAGCGACACAAATGATTCAGACCCAGAAAGACGCTCGAAGCAGCGATGAAAATATTCTCTCGATTTATCTCAAAGAGATCAACAAGGTCTCTCTGCTGACCCGGCAAGAAGAGCAGGATTACGCCCGCAGGGCGGCAAAGGGAGAGACACTTGCGAAGAACAAACTAATTCAGGCGAACCTTCGGTTTGTGGTCAACGTTGCCAAGAAATACCAGAATCAGGGATTGCCCTTGGCCGATTTGATCAGCGAAGGAAACATCGGCTTGATGAATGCGATCGAACGATTCGATGTTTCCAAGGGGTATCACTTCATCTCCTACGCGGTGTGGTGGATCCGTCAGGCCATCCTGAAGGCGATCTGCGAAAAATCACGAATGATCCGTTTGCCCCTCAACCGGGCCAACGAGCTGGTACAGATCGAGAAGGTGCGGAAGGAGCTGCAATCGGAATCTCGGGGCGACCCGGAGATTCAGGAGATCGCCAAAGTCCTGGACATGAACGCGGACCACGTAGCAGACCTGATCAACATATCGAGGGATATGGTTTCCCTCGATACACCGATCTATGACGAGAAAGATTCCTCGATCCTGAGCGACTTTGTCGAGGACAAGGGGCAGAAAGCCCCGGAGGAATCGGCAATCGACGGCTCCCTTCGCGATGACATCAACGCGGTGCTGAACACCTTGAGCAGCAAAGAAGCGGATATCATACAGTACCGATTCGGTTTGAATGGAAAGCGGCCCATGTCTCTCAAAGAGATCGGCAATCGCTACAAGCTCACCAAAGAGCGGATCCGCCAGATAGAGAAAAAGGCTTTGAAGCGGCTGCAACATCCCTCCCGCAGCCATTCCTTGCGCTCCTACATGGCCTAGTTCCGCGGACGCTCCGTCGGCGGACTTGGATACCTTTGTTCTTTCCCCCTGCCCCGCACTTCCCGGCTCGGAAAAGCCAAACGGGAAAGCCAAAAGCGAATTGACAGAGCCCGATATTTTATTTAGATTTGATCACGTTCTCCCAAGACAAGAAAATCTATTAAGGTGGTAATTCATGGCTGAAACGGCAAAATACGTTTACTTCTTTGGCGGCGGCAAAGCCGAGGGTGGAGCCGCCATGAAGAACCGGCTCGGCGGCAAAGGTGCGAACCTGGCCGAGATGATCAATCTGGGCATCCCGGTGCCTCCAGGATTTACGATTTCCGCCGATGTCTGTGACCTGTTCTACAAGAAGAACAGAAAATATCCAGCGGGACTGAACAAGCAGGTAGAGACGAACCTGAAAAGGCTCGAATCCCTTACGGGTAAGAAGCTCGGCGACCCCAAAGATCCGCTTCTGGTTTCGGTACGTTCCGGTGCGGCGGTCTCCATGCCCGGAATGATGGACACTGTTCTCAACCTCGGCTTGACCGACGAGGCTGTAAAGGGCCTGGCCGCTCTGTCGGGCAACGAGCGCTTTGCCTGGGACGCCTACCGCCGTTTCATCCAGATGTTCGGCGACGTTGTCCGGGAAGTACCTCACCATTCCTTCGAAGATGCTCTGAATGCGGTCAAGAAGAAGAAGGGTGTTGAGGAGGATCTCGACCTGGATGCGGCGGACCTGAAGGAGGTGGTAAAGCGCTACAAGGCGATTTACAAGAAGCATACCAAAGAGGATTTTCCTCAGGATCCGAAGAAGCAGCTCTGGGCAGCCATCGATGCTGTTTTCGGTTCCTGGAACAACCCCCGGGCGATCAAGTACCGCCAGATCAACGAAATCAAAGGTCTGCTCGGTACCGCCATTAACGTTCAGACCATGGTCTTCGGTAACTTCGGAGACGATTCGGGTACCGGTGTGTGCTTCACCCGCGATCCTTCCACCGGTGTCAATGACTTCTACGGCGAGTACCTGATGAATGCCCAAGGCGAGGACGTGGTGGCCGGTACTCGCACCCCCTTGAACCTCAAGCTCCTGGCCAAGAGAAATCCCAAGATCTACAAGCAGCTCGACGGCGTACGCCTGCGGCTGGAGAAGCATTATAAAGATATGCAGGACATGGAGTTTACCATCCAACAGGGAAAACTGTTCCTGCTGCAAACCCGCACCGGCAAGCGCACAGGCCTGGCCGCCGTGAAGAGCGCCGTTGACATGGTAAAGGAAAAGATGATCACCAAGGAACGGGCGGTGATGCGGGTATCTCCCGACCAGCTCGATCAGCTTCTGCACCCGATGATCGATCCCAAGATCCGTAGGAGCCTGAAGGCGTTGGCCAAGGGCCTGAATGCATCTCCGGGTGCGGCCGGCGGGCAGATCGTTTTTACCGCCGATGAGGCGGAGGAATGGGTCAAAGAGGGGAAGAAGGTGCTTCTGGTCCGCAGAGAAACGTCTCCCGACGATATCGGCGGAATGCACGTCGCCCAGGGCATCCTGACCTCAACGGGGGGAATGACCTCCCACGCAGCTGTGGTTGCCCGCGGCATGGGCACTCCCTGTGTGGCAGGCTGTAAAGATGTTGTGATTATCGGCGCCGTTGCCACCATCGACGGCAAAAAGTACAAGGAAGGGGACTGGTTGACCATCGACGGTTCCTCCGGTGAGGTTTTCGAAGGCGATGTAAAGCTCGTTCAGGCCAAGGTCAGCCGCGAGCTGGCGGTGTTCCTCGGCTGGGCCGACGAGATTCGGCTGGCCGCTGTCCGTTCGGGAATCAAAGAGAAGGGTTTCCGCGTTCGAACCAACGCCGATCTGCCCCGGGATGCCAAGGTTGCCCGGGACTTCGGAGCCGAAGGCATCGGCCTGACCCGTACCGAGCACATGTTTTTTGACGAGGGACGTCTGGAGATCTTCCAGGAGATGATCGTGGCTGAAGACCTGGAGGCTCGGAAGAAGGCCCTGAAGAAGCTTCTTCCCCTCCAGAAGCGCGATTTCAAGGGTATTTTCAAGGCCATGGAAGGACTCCCCGTGACGATTCGGCTGCTCGATCCGCCCCTGCACGAGTTCGTTCCTAAAACCAAGGAAGACACAAAGGCTCTGGCAGACAAGATCGGCGTGTCCGTGAAGAAGCTTCAGGCCAAGATCGACTCCCTCCACGAGCTCAACCCCATGCTCGGACACCGGGGCTGCCGCCTCGGCGTGACTTATCCCGAAATCTACGACATGCAGGTCCAGGGGATCGCCGAAGCCGCGTGCGAAGTGGCCAAGAGTGGGGTGAAGGTACTCCCGGAGATCATGATCCCGCTGATCGGTGTAGATATCGAACTGGACATGCTCCATCAGAAGGCCAAGCGGATCGTCGAGGAGGTCATAGCCAAGAAGAAGGTCAAGCTGGACTACAAGATCGGCACCATGATCGAGATCCCCCGAGCCGCTCTGACCGCCGACAAGGTTGCTCAAGTGGCGGAGTTTTTCAGCTTCGGGACGAATGACCTGACTCAGATGACCTTCGGCTACTCCCGCGACGACGCAGGGGTGTTCCTGCCGGAGTACGTGGAGAAGGGTATTCTGGAGAAGGATCCTTTCCAGACCCTCGATCAAGAGGGCGTGGGCCAGCTGGTAGAGATGGGGGTTCAAAAGGGCCGCTCGACCCAGTCCGATCTGAAAGTAGGGATCTGCGGCGAGCACGGCGGCGATCCCAGCTCGATCGACTTCTGTTACCGGGTGGGGATGAACTACGTCAGCTGTTCCCCCTACCGTGTACCGATCGCCCGACTGGCGGCGGCCCAGGCCGTGGTGAACAACAGGAAGAAGTAGGGAGGCGAGGTCTTCAGCATGAAAATCAAGCTCAAGGTCGGTGTGGTAGGGGCCACCGGCATGGTAGGCCGGCGCTTCGTCAGTCTGCTCGCCGATCACCCCTGGTTCGAGGTTGTCTCTGTATCCGCCAGTGCGCGCTCGGCGGGAAAATCCTACGCCGAGGCGGTGAAGGGCCGCTGGGCAATGACTACGGCGGTGCCTAAACAGATCGGAGCTCTGACAGTGCAGAATGCCTCCGAGGTGGAGCAGATCAGCGAGAGGGTGGACTTCATCTTCTGTGCCGTGGACATGCCGAAAGATCAGATCCGTGAGCTCGAGGAGCGCTACGTCCGGGCAGAGACGCCGGTTGTGTCCAACAATTCGGCTCATCGCTGGACTCCCGACGTTCCGATGGTGATCCCCGAGATCAATCCGGAGCACCTGTCGGTGATCGAGAGCCAGAAGAAACGCCTCGGTGTGAAGAACGGTTTTATCGCGGTAAAGCCCAACTGCTCGATCCAGAGCTACGTGCCCGCCCTGCATCCCCTGAAGAGCTTTGTTCCGCAAGAAGTCTTCGTCTGCACCTACCAGGCGATTTCCGGCGCCGGGAAAACTTTCAAGGACTGGCCCGAGATGGAGGATAATGTCATCCCCTACATCGGCGGGGAAGAGGAGAAGAGTGAGAGGGAGCCGTTGAAGGTGTGGGGCGCCTTGAGTAACGGTGAGATCATCACCGCAGAAAAACCCGCTATCACCAGCCAGTGCATCCGCGTGCCCGCCAGCGACGGTCATCTGGCGGCGGTGTTCGTTTCCTTCCAAAAGAAACCCACCAAAGAGCGGATCCTCGAGCTGTGGGCTGCCTTCAAGGCCAGACCGCAGGAGCTCAATCTACCCAGCGCCCCCCGGCCCTTCCTCAAGTACTTCGAGGAGGACAACCGGCCCCAGACCAAGCTGGACCGGGAGTACGAACGCGGTATGGGCATCACGATCGGCCGGCTGCGGGAAGATCTGATCCTGGACTGGCGCTTCGTCTGCCTCTCCCACAACACCCTGCGCGGCGCCGCCGGCGGCGGCGTGCTGACCGCCGAGCTGCTCAAGGCCGAAGGCTACCTGCAGTCCAAGTAGGGGGAACGGCCGTTCCGGGGTAGATCCGTCTCATCGACAAAGAGTAGTTTGATCCACTCTACTGCCCCAACTTGTTTTTCATCTCTGTAAACAGACGACCGGCTTCCTCGCTGCTGAGCTCCTCGTCCTCCCGATGGTACTCGAACAAGTCCGCGGGAAGCTCGTCGAGAAACGGTGAAGGCTCGGCCTCCTCCAGGGTTCCGCGGCGGCGTCGGGTTTTGCAGGAACTCAGGTACAGGCGCTGTTTGGCTCGGGTGATGGCCACGTAGAACAGGCGGCGTTCCTCTTCCACACTGTGCTCTCCTTCTTCAAGGGAACGGGCGTGGGGGATCAACCCTTTTTCCAATCCGGCGATGAATACGGTGTGGAACTCCAGACCCTTGGCCGCGTGTATGGTCATCAGGTTGACCCGCTCCTGTCCGCTCTGCTCCTCCAGGTTGTCTCTGGACACCAGAGTGATGCGGTTGAGGTAGTCGTAGAGGTTCGGATCAAGATTGTCCGGATCCTCCTCGTAGGTGGATATCGAATCCATCAACCCTTCGACATTGCCGTACTTCCATCGGGCAACTTCAGGCCGGGAATGTTCCTGCACCAGATAGCTCCAGTAGTCCAGCTCCTCCACCAATGCACCCAGGGTCGAGGCCAACTGCCTGCTCTTCAAGAACCTGGATCGAAAGGACTCGATCAGTTCGCTGAACTCCCCCAGTACCGCAGGTGCTTTTTCAGGGAGGGAGGCAATCTCGGCTCCGGAGTCCGCCGAGGTGTGCAGAGCGTTGAGGGCAGAGTACAGGGAGCACTCCCGGCTGCGCGCCGCGGCGACGATCGCCTCCATCGCCTTCTTACCGATCCCTCGTCTGGGCGTGTTGATGATCCGCAAGAGGTTCATGTCGTCGTCCGGGTTGGCCATCACCTTCAGGTAGGCAAGGATGTCCTTGACCTCTTTGCGCTGGAAAAAGCTCATCCCTCCAGAAACCTGATAGAGTAGATTCTGTCGTACAAAGGCCTCTTCTATCGCCCGGGTAAGACCGTTGGTGCGTACCAGTACGCCGAACTGATTCAGGGGAATGCGCTGCTTCAAGGCCAGACTGCGAATCGTCTCTGCAATGAACTCGCCCTCCTTCTGCTCATTCTCCGGAAAATTAAGTACCACCGATTCTCCGTCGGCCAATCCGGACCACAAATTCTTTCCTTTTCGATTTCGATTGTTGTGGATAACCCGGTTGGCCGTCAGGAGAATTTTCCGGGTGGATCTGTAGTTCTGTTCGAGCTTGACCTCTTGAAACGCAGGGAAATCTCTCTCGAACTGGAGGATGTTCTCGAAGTGAGCGCCCCGCCAGGAGTAGATCGACTGATCGTCGTCACCGACCACGCAGAGATTTTCTGAAGCTCTGGCGAGCAACTTGATGAGATGGTACTGCTGCTGGGAGGTATCCTGGAACTCATCGACCATGAAATATCGGAACCTCTGCTGCAGGGCCGAGCGGACCTCAGGGGACTGCTCCAGCAGCCTGATGGGCAGACGGATCAAATCGGCGAAGTCAACGGCGTTGAACAGTTTCAGTCGACTCTGGTACTCATCGAACAGGGGCCGAAGATGAGCCGTTTCATCCCCCCACTCAGCGGTTTTGGACTTTATACGGGAGAACAGCGAAGCGACTCTGTACGGATCAAATCCGTCCCTGTTGTTTCGCAACAAGCCCAAATCGCGGGCACTCTCTTTGATCAGAGCCTGTTTGTCCGTCTCGTCATAGATGCTGAAGTTCCGGCGATAGTCCAAATGATGACCGTGCTCTCTCAGCACCCGTGCCCCGAAGGCGTGGAAGGTTACCACCGTTAGGTTCTGCAGCTTCTGAGAGCAGAGCTCCCGAACCCGGCTCGCCATCTCATGAGCCGCTTTGTTGGTAAAGGTGACGGCCAATATTGTGGACTGAGGAATACCCTGGCTGAGCATGTAGGCAATCCGGTAGGTGATGACCCTGGTTTTACCGGAACCCGCTCCGGCTAGGATCAGCAGCGGACCTTCAATGCTCTCTACGGCATGAAGCTGCTCGGGATTGAGAGATTCGCTCAGGCGGAGCATCTACTTGATGAAGAAATAGAGGGCTCTGATTCCGAGGGTAAACACGATGGAGACGATGATCCCTGCGATGATGACACCGACGAACACGGCCAGAATCGTTTTTCGTCGATCCATCCCCAGGATCCAGGCTCCGAGCGTCCCTGTATAGGCGCCTGTTATAGGAAGGGGAATCGCCACAAAAAGAATCAAGCCTGCGTAGCCGTACTTTTCCACCTTGGCTTGCACTTTGTGACGGGAGCGCTCCACGATGCGGTCGAATAGCCGCCGATAGGGCTCCCATCGCTCTAGAAGCTTATGCAGGCTGGAGAGAAAGAGATAGACCAGTGGTGCCACAAGGGCATTGGCCCCCACGCAGATAAGGTAGGCGACGAGCAGGGGAACCTCGTTGGAAAGAGCGAAGGGAAGGCCTCCCCGCAGCTCAGAGATGGGGAGAAGGCACAGTGCCAGTGTTACCAGGAGCGTGCGTAAGCTCATGGCTGGAGCTGGTTAGGCTATCCTACCTTAACAGCCTTGCTGCTCTCCCACAGACCGTGGATATTGCAGAAGCTCAGACCGTACAGTGTGCCCGAGGTTTTCAGGGTCAGGGTGGCGCTGACCGCCGGTTCTGTAAACGCAGGACCCTCGTTGACCCCTTTGGCGGATTCGCCGTGGGCACTGAATTCGCAGTTTGCCAGCTGATAGCTGTACTTGTCCTCATCCGGTTTGAAAAAAATCTGGATCCAGCGTATGTGGTGTTCCGTTGTGTTGGGATGGGCGATTTCTTTTCCCACGGATACGGTCACCTGGAACTTCTCCCCCGCCTTTACGGAATCGGGACATTCGATGACGGGAGAATGCTTTTCCTGTTTCCAATCGGCGCTTTGAAACTGATCGCCAAGCTTTGGCATGTGGCTCCTCCTGTTTTCTGATATTGACCAAGATAACACCAAATGGGAGGAACGTACAAGTCGCACTTGCAGCGGCGAAGTGGAATTGCTACAATCCAAGCCGAAACCCATGCACAGCAGCGCTCGGCCCCACAATGCTCACCTTCTTCGTCTTCATGATGAAGAGGACATTACAAGAAATCTTGCGCAGTTCGACGCGAATGCCTCAAGCTTCCAATACGGTACAGTCAAGCTCAAAGCTGTTGATATACGAACCGCTGCCCTACTGCGTACACGTATCGAAGCCCTGGATGGCAGCCTGGCTTCGGCCGACACCGCTGCGGGGGACGGCTCTTCTACGGAGCAGCTGGACGTGCTGATAACAGGGAGCTATGCCGTGCTCGGCAGACTGACCGAGCGGCTTGCCGCGGAGGATCCCCGGCTTGTTGAGATAGGTCGGGAAATAAGCCGTTGTCTCCTGCCCGAACGCCGGGCAATGGCCTGGGGGAATCGGGGCTTGGATTTTCGCAGGCATATCTATGTGACGGGGATTTTAAACTGCACCCCCGATTCCTTTTATCCAGGATCTCGGGTGCCGGGGCTCGGCCAAGCACTGGAGCAAGCCTGGTCGATGATCGATGCGGGAGCGGATATACTCGATATCGGTGGGGAGTCTACCAGGCCGGGATCGGACCCCGTAGAGACGGCGCAGGAGATCGAACGGGTGGTACCTGTGATCGCGGGAATCCGAAAGAGATCGGATGTGCTGATCTCCATAGACACGAGGAAGACCGAAGTAGCCGAAAAAGCCCTCGATGCCGGTGCCGATCTGGTCAATGATGTTTCTGCGCTGCGAGGGAATCGACCCTTGGCCGAGTGTATCGCAGCCCGGGGAGTTCCGGTAATCCTGATGCACATGCGGAGTGAGCCAAAAACCATGCAGGAGAATCCCTATTACGAAGACACAATAGCGGAGGTCATCGAAGAGCTGAGCGGCTCTATAGACTTCGCTCTATCATCGGGGATCGGAGAAGATCGGATTATCATCGATCCTGGTATCGGTTTCGGCAAGCGCTGCCAGGACAACCTGGTCATCATCCGCGGACTGAGCTCTCTGCGCTCCCTTGGCTATCCCGTATTGATGGGGCTGTCCAGGAAATCATTTATCGGTACGGTGCTCGATAAGCCTGTGGGGGAGCGGTTGATCGGAACCGTTGCGGCGAATATGCTGGCACTGATGAATGGCGCAGATATCCTTCGGGTCCACGACGTCGCCGAAGCGGTCGACACCGTGAAGATCTTCGAAGCCGTGCGGCGGGGATAGACATGGACTGGTTTGCAGGCCACTGGTTTGTAAGGGATTACCTTATACCCTTTCTCGATATCCTCCTTCTGGCCTATCTGATCTACAAGTCCTACCAGATCCTCGTCCAGACCCGAGCGGTTCAGCTGGTGAAAGGTGCCCTGCTGATGGCACTGATCTACCTGCTTGCGTTTTTTCTCCGCCTCAATACTCTTCTGTGGATCCTCAACCTACTCGTGCCCGGCTTGGTCATCGGTATCGCCATCATCTTCCAGCCTGAGTTGCGTCGTATTTTCACGCGAATCGGGACACGGACCTGGTTCCGGCTGCGGCCCCGGGTGCGTCCTTATCACCTCGACGCGGTGTTGAATGCTGTGGAAATGCTCGCGGTCAAGCGTTGCGGCAGCTTGATCGTCTTCACCAGGAACATCGGCCTGAACACGATCATCGAGACGGGGACCCGTCTCAACGCTGATTTGACCTCGAGCCTGATTTTGACGATTTTTACCGAGAATACACCCCTTCATGACGGCGCGGTGGTGATCAGCGAGGATCAGGTCATAGCCGCGGGTTGTTTCCTGCCGATATCCGAACAACCGGATATCCGCCGGTCCTTCGGTACCCGGCACCGAGCGGCATTGGGACTTGCGGAAGAGACGGACGCGGTGATCCTGGTGGTCTCGGAAGAGAATGGAGCCATCTCTCTGGCCTATGATGCCAATTTGCTCTACGATCTGTCCCTGCAGGAGATCTCTCAACGCTTGAAGCAAATTATCGAATATCAGGCCGAGGTAATAGGGGAAGGTGAGTTTGAAACCTAGACGATTCCTCGAAAGCATCTTTTCCCACTGGCCGGCAAAGATCATCTCTCTGGCCGCCGCCGCCCTGCTGTTTCTCTTCTACAGGGTCAATACCATGGATGAACGCTTTTTCAGTGTTCCCCTGCGAGTGGATCCCCCTGCCGCCTTGGCGATATCCAAGCCTTACCCGAAGAGCGCCAGAGTCACGCTGCGGGGCAAGGAGGAAGCCATCTTCACGGTAATCGAAGAGGACATAGAGGTCTATGCCGATTTCGGCCGGTTCCAGTCGGAGGGTCAGTATCGAATACCGGTTCGGGTCGCCCGTCAGGGTACTTCTTTGAATATCGAACCTCTCGACATACGGGTGGAGCCGGCTGAGATCTCGATCACCCTGGAGCAGAGAATCGAGAAAACCGTTGCCCTGGAGCCGGTGATCAGCGGGACTCCCCCGCACGGCTACGACCTGGTGCAATACACGATCGTTCCTGACAGTGCCCAGATATCCGGACCCCGAAGTATCGTGAACACGGTGGAGGCGGTCGAGCTGGAAGAGATCGACCTGGACGAACGAACCGAGGATTTTACAGAGCAGGTGAAGATTTTGAAAGAAAACGCCCTGATCCAGTACCCCCGCGAGCGAACCGTTGTTTTTCGGGGAATTGTCAGGGAAGCTGTGATTATCAAGACCTTCGAAGATGTCGACATTATCAGCATTGACCTCTCTCTCGATCTGAGACTGGCAGAGCCCCTTCCCAAAGGCAGCATCCGGATCCAGGGAAATCAACGTGCGATTGAAGCGTTGTTGCCGGGACAACTTCGCTTGGTCATCGACTTTGGAGAGATAGAAAAACCGGGGCCTGAGACTCTGTATCCCCAACCGGACATCCCAGCGGTGTTTGTGGTTCTGAAATTCGAACCTCAGGAACTGGATCTGACATTTATACTTGCCGGTATAGAGGAAGAGCAGGAATGATCTTGGGAATTGGTATTGATGTTGTACACGTATTCAGGCTAAAGCGCTGGGAAAAGATTCCAGGACTTCTCCAGCGTTTTTTTCACGAAGACGAGCTGAGGATCGCCTTGCCCAGAGGCGAGGCAGGGATCCTGAGTTTGGCCGCACGCTTCGCTGCCAAAGAGGCTTTCGGAAAAGCTCTCGGTACCGGGCTGCACGGATTTCCCCTGAAAGAAATAGCGGTGATGAACGACGAGCTCGGCAAACCCCATTTCAGTCTGTACGGCCGTGCTCAGGAGGCTCTGGAGAAGCTCGGCGGTACGGCGGTATTTGTCTCACTGAGCCATGAACGGGACAATGCCCTGGCTATGGTAGTGATCGAGGGGGATTGATGTCGGACGAAGATCGAGATACGAAAAAGACGACCTTTTTCAGCAAGAATCCTATTATGTGTCCTGTGTGTGACACGAGCTTTTACAAAGAGGATCTGCTGTCCGGAGGTGGACGGCTAATCGCCGGTGAACTGACCGAGGAATTGCATCGCACCTATGAACCGTCGAAAAAATTCGGCGAGCTATACCCGCTGGTGTACGCGGTATTGGTCTGCCCCAGCTGCTACTATGCAGTCTACCCGCAGGATTTTCATGAGGTCAAGGAGGAGTTCGTCGAACGGCTGAAGGAAGAGACGGACAAGCGGGTGCAGAGTGTATCCCTGGTGTTCAAAGATCTGGATTTCACCAACTACAGAGGCCTTAAGGAGGGCGCGGCGGGCTATTTCCTGGCCATCATGTGCTACGATCTTCTGGATAGACACTACTCGCCGACCTTCAAGCGGGCACTCTCGGCGCTGAGGGCAGCCTGGCTGCTGGACTCCCTCCACCGGAAGGCCTTTGGTGAGAATTACGACTATCTGTCCCGCCTTTTCTACCGTAAGGCCCGGTTTTTCTACATCCAATCCGTCGAGATGGCTCAGAATGGTCAGGAACCCCTGGAGGCCAAAGTCAACTTCGGCCCGGACCTGGATAAGAACTACGGATACGACGGTCTGCTGTATATCACAGGTCTTCTGGAGTACAGGTACGGTCCCCGGGGGGACAAGGAGAGACGACTCAAGTCCCTCGAGAATGCCAAGCGAATCGTGTCCAAGCTCTTCGGTACGGGGAAGGCATCCAAGAACAAACCATCGGCCATCCTGGATAAGGCACGGGAGCTGTACGATGAGATGAACAAAGAGATCAGGCAGCTCCAGGAGCAGGGTTAAGACCATTGCCGGTTCGAAATATCCGAGTAATTCTTGCCTACGACGGGAGTGATTTTTCCGGCTGGCAGGTCCAGAAAAACGCCCGCACCGTTCAGGGAGATATCGAGGAGGCGTTGCAGCGGATGCACGGTCATCCCGTACGCATCCAGGGAGCGGGAAGAACAGATTCGGGGGTGCACGCCAGCGGGCAGGTGGGCAACTTCAAGACAGACCTGGATTCCATAGCCGGACCGCGTTGGCACATTGCCTTGAACTCGTATCTGCCCCCGGATGTCCGAGCTTTGGACAGCCGGGAGGTGGATTGCACCTTCAATGCCAAGAGTTCCGCCAGGCAACGGGTGTATTGCTACTATGTCTATACCGGTACCGTAGGCCTGCCGCACCTGCGCCGCTACTGCTGGAAGCTGAGATGGCGGCCGGATCTTCGAGTGCTCAACGCTTTGGCCTCGGTATTTCTTGGCGAGCACGATTTCACGACCTTCGCTGTCGCGGGGGACGTCAGTAAGTCAAAGGTGCGAAGGGTGGACACGGCCTGTTTCTTTCCCGAAGGTCCATTCCTGGTCTTCAAGGTCGCAGCCAGCTCTTTCGTGTGGAAGATGGTGCGGAGTATACTGGGAACGATTCTGGAGTATGAGCAGAAGGACCTAAGCCCGGCCCAGCTTGCCGAGACTCTGGAGGCTCGAGACCGATCCCGAGCTGGAATGAGCGCGCCGGCCCGGGGACTATTTCTAGAAAGGGTTGTTTACGATGGGGACGAGCGAATCTGAGGTGTATAATCTGCTCAACCTGGCCGAGGACTACGTTCTCGACGGCTTCCGACACGATCATCCACCTCTGCAGCCCTCGGCGGAGCGGCTTTCTCAGCCGCTCTCTCCGCAGGCAGCCCTGCACAGCATAGCCGAGCAGGTAGCCGCCTGCACGCGCTGCCCCCTGCACCGGGAGCGCAAAAGAACCGTTCCCGGAGAAGGGGCGAGCTCTCCCCTGGTCATGGTGATCGGTGAAGGTCCGGGACTGGAGGAGGACAGATCGGGCAGACCCTTCGTCGGGCGGGCGGGGCAGTACCTGGACCGCTGGCTCCAAGCAATCAATCTGGACCGCAAGTCCAACTGTTTCATTGCCAATATCCTCAAGTGCCGGCCGCCGGGAAACCGGGACCCAAGCCTTGAAGAATCCGCGGCCTGTCTGCCCTACCTGAAGCGGCAGATCGAGATTCTTCGACCCAAGGCGATTTTGACGGTCGGACGTATCTCGACGCAGATTCTCTGCGAACGAACAGAGGGAATCGGAATGCTGAGGGGTATGGATCTCGCATTTTTAGGGATTCCCCTGGTGGCGACGTACCATCCGAGTGCGGTTCTGCGGAACTCCGATCTGCGGGCTGTGGTGTGGCAGGATTTGAAGCGGGTGCGGACGCTTCCTGGCTTGAGCGACGGCGTGGACCCACCCGGGGGCTCCGGTTCACGGTAAGTATGATCGAGGTCGTATTCAACCTTCCGGTCAACCAGAAATTCACCTATTCCGTTGCCGACGGACTGGATATCGGTCCAGGCTACCGGGTTTTGGCTCCCTTTGGATCCCGGCGGCTCACCGGGTATGTCGTCGCTACAACGGAGACACCTCCCCCAGGGGGCAAGGAAATCAAACAGATCGAACGGGCCGTGGACAAACGAGCCATCTTTGATTCGAGAATGCTCGATCTGGCTGGGTGGCTTTCCGACATGTACCTCTGCTCCCTCGGAGAAGCCCTGGCCACCGTCCTTCCCGGGGGTCGGCGGGAGGTCGAACCGGAGGAGATGGGTGGAGAGTTGGCAATTTCCAAAGAGGTGATCCTCTCCGCCCATCAGAGGGACGCTATCGAACAGATCGGCAGGGCAAGTCGGGGGGTGTACTACCTGCATGGTGTCACCGGATCGGGAAAAACGGAAGTGTTCCTACAGGTCAGTCGAGAAAACTTGGGCAGGGGCAGGGGAGTGATCTATTTGGTCCCCGAGATCTCCCTCACCCATCAGGTCATCGATGTTTTTCAAACATTCCTCGATCGACCGGTGGCGGTCCTGCACTCCGGCCTGACCCCCTCGCAGCGGCTGAAAATGTGGCTGGATCTGCTCGACGGAACGGTCGGACTGGTCATCGGAGCCCGCAGCGCCGTGTTTGCTCCTGTAAAAAACTTGGGTCTAATCATCATCGACGAGGAGCACGAGGGCTCCTACAAATCAGGGTCTACCCCCCGCTACCATGCCCGCCAGGTGGCGATGCACCGTTGCCGCACCGAAGAAGCGGTTTTGCTGATGGGCAGCGCGACTCCCTCTCTGGAAGCGTACCACTACATGCATTCGGGGAAGCTCCAGCACTTCAGCCTGCCGGAGCGTTTGAGCGGCGGCAGCATGCCCGCCGTGAAGATCCAGGATCTGAACGGAGAATCCGTTCCCCTGTCCCGACCGCTGATCCGGGAGATACGCAAGACCCATGAACAGGGTCGTCAGAGCATTCTCTTTCTCAACCGCCGCGGCTTCAGCTACTTCTTTCACTGCCACAGCTGCGGCTACGAGATGAAGTGTAGAAATTGCTCGGTCAACCTCACCTTTCACAAACAGAAGAACAGCATGGTCTGTCATTACTGCGGGTACCGCAGCCCCCCCGTCGATGTCTGCCCCGAGTGCGGTTCCATCGATGTGGGTTATTCAGGATTCGGTACGGAGCGAATCGAAGAGGAGATCGAACGGCTGTTCCCCGATCTGACCGTACGCCGGGTCGATAGCGATTCTGTACGGAACAAGCACCGTCTCAAAGAGATTCTGAACGAGTTCCACGCCGGCAAGATCGACATCCTCCTGGGAACCCAAATGGTGGCCAAGGGTCTGAATTTTCCGGGAGTCAAGCTGGTGGGCATCATTTCCGCAGATACGGGTCTGCAGCTTCCCGACTTTCGAGCCGCCGAGCGCACCTTCAACCTGATCGTACAGGTCTCCGGCCGGGCCGGACGTTTTCACCCCGACGGCAAGGTGGTCGTGCAGACCTACCTTCCTAAAAACGAAACGATACGACTCGCGGCTCAGGGTGATTTGGAAGCGTTTTACAGTAAGGAGTTGGAGGCCCGAAAGATGTTGGGGTTTCCCCCTTTCACACGTCTGATTCGGCTGGTGTTCCGTGCTCATAGCTCCGCAAAATCCCACAGCGCTGCGGCAGGCTTTGCGCACGTCCTCTCGGATCATGGGAAAGCCCGGACCGATGTGGAGATCCTCGGTCCCGCAGAATGTCCCCTTTCGGTGATTGCGGGAAATCACAGGAATCATCTTATTTTCCGTTCCAGGAATTTCAAACATGTTCACACTCTGGTCCGGCAAAGCCTGCAGCGATTTAAGATACCCTCAGGCGTATATGTGGAAGTCGACGTGGACCCGTTCTCACTACTGTGAACCGATTCGTTGACTTTCTACCATTGCTTTAGTAATGTTTAGCCAGGACATAGGAAATGTTGAATATAGTCACTCTTGGCGATGAACGCTTGAAAAAACATTCTATTCTTGTTCCTGATCTTGACGGCGAGATCAAGAGTCTGATCGAGCAGATGTTCGAAACGATGCATGCAAACAAGGGCATCGGGCTGGCTGCTGTCCAGGTGGGCAAGCTGATTCGACTGTTCATCACCCATCTACCGAAAGACGCCCCCAGGGTATTTATAAATCCGGAGGTGATAGAAACTTCTGTCGATCAGGGGTCCTTCGAGGAAGGTTGTCTCAGTATCCCCGAGGTAAACGCCGATGTTATCCGTTCTACGCATGTGAAGGTACAGGCTTGGAACGATAAAGGCCGGCCTTTGTCCATGGATGTCGACGATTTTCTCGCTCGGGTCATCCAACACGAGATCGACCACCTCAATGGAGTGTTGTTCATAGACCGGATCGATCCGAAGAAACGGGAGCGGCTGGTCAGACAGTACGAGAACATCAGTACCGGCTGATGCGTATTCTGTTTGCCGGCAGTCCGGAATTTGCCGTTCCCTCTCTTGTGTCGCTGCACGAGGACCACCAGATCACGGCCGTGCTTACCAATCCCGACAAACCCGCAGGCCGCGGCAAGCAGCCCGAGGCTACTCCGGTAAAAACGCAGGCCCTGGCTTTAGGCCTACCCGTTCTCCAACCACAGAGCTTTGACCCCCCTGTCCTTGGAAGGGTCGGCGCCCTTGGCGCTGAGCTGTTGGTGGTGGTGGCCTTTGGCAGGATTCTAAAAAAAGATTTCCTCGATCTCTTCCCTCGCGGAGGAGTCAATGTCCATGCCTCCCTCCTGCCCAAGTACAGGGGACCCTCGCCGATTACAGCGGCCATCCTGTCTGGGGAGCGGGAGACCGGTGTGACCGTTCAGAAGCTGGCCGTGAAGATGGACGCCGGCGACATTCTCGGTGTA
>Ga0114925_10000342_pt1 | contig 19977 bp, 13 predicted proteins | sample SumtaG_2_FD_87287 | JGI IMG/M metagenome (GOLD analysis project Ga0114925, IMG submission 87287) | Deep subsurface microbial communities from Indian Ocean to uncover new lineages of life (NeLLi) - Sumatra_00607 metaG | ecosystem: Environmental > Aquatic > Marine > Oceanic > Sediment | place... | reverse complement strand
TATTGCCGCCAGGCAGATACTGGCCCAGGAGAAATCATGTTGACATCTATTTTGGAAAACCTTTATCTTATGATGAAAAATATTCAAAATCTTTTACTGAAATGATCGAAAATGCTGTCCGCGATCTTAAAAAATAGTCTATATTAAGATGTTAACCATTGTATTCTTACCTTCCAAACAAAACTTAGATTAGTTCATCCCCATCCCGGAGGGTAATTGTTTGTATTTCGGCATTCATCAAGGTCTTCAAGGGAGTAGTATATCCCAGGCCAAGACAATTAAAAAACCGGGGTCGAATTTTAGGTTCATAAAGCGTACAGAAAGGTTCGGGAAAACCATCAGGATACTGGATATAAGCTGTGGCCATTTTAAGAGGGTTTCTTTCTTGAACAAGTCGGGTTAATATTCCCAAATCTGCAAAAGGTAAATCACATCCTAGAACGAGCCAGGCTGCATTGGGGTGAAGAACCATGGCGGTAAGGATTCCACCAATAGGTCCCATCCCCAGGAACTGATCATGAATCTGAGGAAGGCCATGACAATAATCGTTTGAAGCCTGCTCTTCTCGAATTGAAATATAAACTTTTTGGCATAATTTAGACAGGAGTTGATAACAATATCTTATCTTGCTGTCTTCATGGTAAATCAAAGTGCTTTTCTCCCTTTTCATTTGTGCACTTTTGCACCCTGTTAAAACCAATCCGAAAATATGAATATTTCTAATCCGCTCCGATATGATTTCCAAAATTTTATTTTGAATACCAGTTATATCTTCTTTGTAATAATAAGGATAACCAGATAGATCCTTTATAGCGTTTTTCTGGGAACCGACAAACCCCAATATATTCTTCCATTGGTATTTGTAAAATTCCTTCAAAATTCTTCGTTTCTGATCGACGAAAATAAATTTAGGAATATTAGAATTTTTATAGCCTTCAATAAGCAAAAGATCGGCATCCAGAAGAGAGATATTTTGCCGAATGATATTTACAGGGTTTGAATGAATTTCAGCAAAATGAAATTGGCCGCTAATTAGGAGTGATGAAGCGCCGCTGGACATTGCAAGGTAAGTGTCTTTTCCTTTGCGATCCATTTCAAATCCATGAACATCGTGTTTAACAAAACCAATCTTATATTTAGGGGAGAGATTTCGGATAAGTGTTATTATAACCCTCGTTTTCCCGGAACCGGAATAACCGCAAAAAGCGAATTCAAAAGGATGAAACAACCAACCGGGCCCTTTATCTTTTTGATATTTATGTCTCATAAAAACCGCTTTTCACATCTCTTTTATTAAAAGTAGATACAAGTTAGAATCCGAAGCAATTATAGTACCTGTTCAATAACGCCGCCTCCGAACACGATATCCTCTGAATAAAGAACCACAGACTGTCCTGGCGTTATAGACATCTGCGGTTTGTCAAACAGTACTTTTGCCTTATCATTTTCATGTGGAAAAACTGTTGCATCAGCCTCCATGTGGCTCAAACGAATTTTGGCTTTTATTTTGTATGACCGGTCAAGCATCTCGATGGCTATAAGGTTAATAGCCGTTGCAATAAGACCTTCCGAAAAAAGTTTCTTTCTGCCACTTACAACTATCCTGTTATTTTCGGCATCAATTTTCACCACATAAAGCGGTCGGTGTGATGCAATGCCAAGGCCGCGGCGCTGACCAAGAGTATAGTGGATAATGCCACGATGCTTTCCAAGGATATTGCCTTCTTCATCCACAATGTCGCCTTCTCTTACTTCTTCTTCTCCAAAAAGAATAGAATAGTCGCGGCCTTCAATAAAATCCTGGCTATCAGGGCGATCTTTTGTTTCAAGCCCAAGATTACTGGCGATTTCTCGCACTTTTTGTTTTGTGTATGTGCCAAGAGGAAATAGTGTACGGGAAAGCTGATCATGCGTGAGTGTATAGAGGAAATAAGTCTGGTCCTTTGACCAATCTACAGCCTTTTTCAGCAGAAAACTCCCGCCTGATTTTTCTATTTGTGCGTAGTGGCCAGTTGCAAAAAACTCAAAATCAACTCCGGCCTCTTTTGTTTTTTCCAGAAGACAACCAAATTTTAGCCTCTGGTTGCACACTACACATGGATTCGGTGTTCTCCCCGAAAGATATTCACTCCTGAAGTAAGCGATGACATGGGTTCTGTATTCTTTTTTCAGGTCAATTATGTGAAATGGGATATCAAATCTTTTGCAGAGAGATGCCGCTTTTTCGACATCATCTTTTTCGCCGGGCCCATAACAGGCGTGCTTTTCTGATTCTTTCACCTTTATCGACCTATCGAATATCTCCATGGTAATACCAATAACATCATACCCTTTTTCTTTGAGTAAGACTGCGGCTACCGAAGAGTCAACCCCACCGCTCAGTCCTACTGCAACTCTTACAGTGTTATTCCTCAAGATACAACCTCGTTGTGTTAAATTATCGGGTTTGTTTAACTCCTATTTCTAACTATTTTATACCGTTAAAAACTTTAACGTACCCCGTATCGCCATAATCCAAAATATTCCTATCTTTTGTGGCAAGAAAGGCATCCAGTACTCTTGCTGTTGCAGTGATGATACGGTCTGCAGGGTCACCATGAAAATTGCCAGGAAGCCTTGTGCTCTCAACAGCGATATCCGGTCGTAGAGGCGCAAGATTTATACCGGGAGCATACAAAGCTTTTTCAACCCATTCTATACAGGGTAAAGTAAAGTTTATCCTTCCTTTTGATTCGAGCATAGCAACCTCCCATATAGAAATCGCTGAAACGTAAATACCGGAATATTCGACAGCTTTTTCAATATGAGTAAGCACTCTGGTACCCATAAGTTCCGGACTACCTTCCATAAGCCAAATCCATATATGAGTATCTAAAAGAATGAGAGGTTTTTGCTTAGTTTTCATCTACTCCCCACTGTTCATCCAGTGAATTTATTACATCTTTTTCGATTTCAATACATCCTTTCATACTCCCAAACAATGGTTTGGGCTTGTCTTCTTCAACCGGAACAAGCTGTGCAATAGGCTTTCCATACTTTGTAATAACAATTTTTTCATGGTGTTCTTTCACTCTGTCCATCAACTTCAAACATTGTGCTTTGAATTTTCCAGCAGCAATCTGCATATAACCCTCCTCAATATTACAACTATAGTCATATTACTATGGTTAATTTATTAAATCAAGCTAAATTTACATGTACAAAATAATTTCAATTGAAGTTTTTAATTCTTTTCTTTATTTTGGTATATTAAAAATCTGGAAATGTACATAGTAATGAAGAAATAATTCAGTATACCAAATCACAAAAAACCGTATCAACCAGATTACAGAATTTTCTCCCGGCCTTTATTTCCCATAAAGAGGCCCGAAGTTTTTACAGGCCCTGTAATCAGCACCCTGGGAATCAAAATCCCCAAAACAACTCCATACCTTCGGCCGAAATACTCTTTCTGAGGGTACATTATGCATGCATACCGGAATCCTGAGCATGGACGCAAGAGTGATCAAATCTCCACCTATATGACCATGGCTGATTGCGCAGTGGTTTGCACCCCAGTTATCCATTACAGAGTACACATCTTTAAAAGGCCCCTCATGAGTCAAAATGGGAACAAACCATGTCGTGGGCCATGTCGGGTTGGTGCGGTTCATTAATACAGTTCCAACTTCTTCAGGTAAATCCACAGTATACCCTTCTGCAATCTGCAGGACAGGTCCAGGGCCTGCGACAATATTTATCCTTGTCATGGTTACAGGCATCCCGCCTCTGGTAATGAAGTTTGTAGAAAAGCCTCCACCACGAAAATATTCAAGGTCCGCAGGACAGAACCTTGTTGCTTTTATACATTCCAGCACCTCCTCTGAGGTAACCTCCCAGTACGGTTTCATGACAGGTCTACCATCTCTCGATTGCTGTCCTGTTCCATCTATTGTTGTAGAACCGGAATTAATGAGGTGTATTACTCCATTTTCCACCAATCCTTCTGGTGTATGCCCTGTTACCCGTTTAATAGCCTCAGGGCTCCAGTAGGTTCTGACATCGGAAAAAATCTGTGCCGTATCTGTCAGAAGATGGCCGAACAGCATGGAAATACCGTTCAGATAGTCATTCTCTGTTGCAACCACAAACGCTTCTCGAATACCGTTCCAGTCAAAAGAAGAGTTCAAAATTGTTTCCAGGAAATCACCATTGGGGAAATGATCAGTCCACTGTCTCTGCCCCTGAAAACCACTTGCGATGGCATTATGGCCGAGCGCCTCTTCACCATATCCAAGCTCTTCAAGCCGGGGATTGCCGATCATCAGATCGCGCGCAATCAACGTCATTTTTACAACAGTCTGCCAGTCCTGTTCTTTCTTTCTTTTTAAAAATTTATTTGCAGGTTTATTAAGGTCTGGCCCTTCAATACAATTCTCTTTCACCCAATGAAGCGCTGCATTAAACTCCACTTTATCGTATATTTCCTCATCCATTCTCCTTATAAATTCAGACATATCAACCATCTCATATCGCATTCCAAGGTAATTTTCAAGAAATGAGGGGTCTATAATAGAGCCTGCAATCCCCATGGAGACACCCCCCATTGCAAGGTATGATTTTCCGCGCATGGTTGAAACAGCAACACCGGCTTTAGCAAACTGCAGGAGCCTCTTTTTTACATCTTCCGGGATAGAGGAGTCATCCGCTTCCTGAACATCTTTTCCATATATACTGAAAGCAGGAAGCCCTTTCTGAGCATGGGCAGCAAGTACAGCAGCAAGGTACACTGCACCTGGACGCTCTGTTCCATTGAATCCCCATACCGCTTTTGGAATATATGGATCCATGTCCATTGTCTCCGCCCCATAACACCAGCATGGAGTAACTGTTATTGATACCCCTACTCTTTCTTTTTCAAACTTTTTCGCTGCTTGTGCTGCCTCAGCAAAACCTCCAATACAGGTATCAGATATCACACATTCCACTGACCGACCGTTCGAGTGTTTAAGGTTGTCAGAAAAAAACTTTTTAAGGGCTTCTGCCATTCCCATTGTCTGGTTTTCAAGGGCTTCCCTCACCCCTTTTCTCCTCCCGTCTATTGCAGGTCGTATCCCGATCTTCGGCAAACTTCCATTTAACCTGTTTACTTTTTCAAGCACCTTCATCCTCCCATTTATGTAGGGGCAGCCCATGTGGCTGCCCCTATAATACAAATCAATTTTCATGCTAGATTTATCTGTCAATACATTTTAATGAACTGCATTAAATCACAAAAAGTGAGAATGTCAATAGAAAATATGCTAACTATTCCTCAAGTAATTCCATAAGCCTTCTGTAGGTAGTATTGACAATGTTTTCCTGTTTTTTAGTCAGGGTAACTATCTTTTCATCGATAAGAGAATCTAGACTGGAAACCGATTCTTCCAGTGCCTGAATATAATCCCTGTACACACTGTACCAATAACAGCCATTGCCGTCTGTAAGAAGCGTCAGAAATCCTAAATTTTTACTGTTTTTCGTTTTCTTGGATGGATAGAGAAGAAAGGGTATAAAGCGAAGAATTTCAAAAGCATCCCTTATATATTCAAAGTGAATACCCTTCGGCCAGTCACTGATTACGTTTTTGATTCCCTGGATTTTCGGGATAATATAGAGAATTCTACTTAAGCTTATACCGCTGAGGATTTCATACCCATCAAAGACCACCTTCCCCCTGAGGCCTTTAAAATACTGGGGAGATTCTGTATCAAAACCGGAAACCAGTTTCTGTGCTTTCTCAAGCGGGAGAATGACAATTTTTTGCTTTTTCCTGTCCAGCTGGATATCGAACTTTTTGGCTCCGATTTTAATAAAATTTGTAAAATCCCGGGATGAAGCGATTTTCTTCATCCCTTCTGCCTTTTTCTCGACAAAGGCAGCATACAATTCAGGAGATATTCTCTTTAAAAGCTCTGTGCTCAGAGGAGAAACTGACCGTGCATACATCTGCGATGTTCTCATTACTTCACCTGCAACAATAAAAGCTGGCCTCTGCCTGTACATTACAGAACCAGGGTGAACTTTTATCCCATATGCTGTAAGGCTGCTGTACTGCGTCTTGCCCGATCGTTTGCATACGAATTGAATTAAACCTTTTGAAACCGCACAGAGATAATCTGACAGATAACCGCCGCCGGTTAGCGGGATACCTATTTCAGATACAATTTCTGCAAGCTGGCGCTTGACATTATAAATCTCTCCCATCCCTTTACAATCAAGATAATACCGGTCACAGAACTCCTCCCTATCCTTTGCCTTTGTGTACGCCCTGTATATCTCAAGATAGGAAACAAAATCACCCAGTTTGTGCCGGAAAGAATGATGCGCTTTCCTTGCCTCCAGTTCAAACCCGTGGGGAAGCAAAAATGGTGCCCTGTCATTTAAAAAGGAAGCAGCAATAAGAACCTCTTCCAGTACATCAGGATACTCCATAACGGAAGCAACAATCATACGGGAAAGCCGTGGAATAATAGGGAAGCTCACCATCATTTTCCCGATAGATGTCAGGTCCCGTTCTGCATCAATAGCATCTAGCAGCCTGAGAACATTTACTGCCCCTTTAATATTCTTATATCCAGGGTTTGAAATAAAATCAAAATGTTCAAAGTCCTTTATACACAGCTCGGCCATTCTAAGAATAACTTCAGAGAGATCACGCCTATGTATTTCTTCTACTGTAAACAGAGGCCTGTTGTCATAATCATCCTCAGAATACAGTCGGTAACATATACCCGGTGCAGTTCTTCCCGACCTCCCCTTTCTCTGGTTACAGGATGCTTTTGAGACCGGGACTTCTATAAGTGAAGAGGTAAAATTTTTCGTATTGTAATAATTGAGCTTAGCATAGCCCGGATCGAGAACATATCGTATCCCATCAATTGTGACGCTCGTTTCAACTATGTTTGTTGCAATAATCACTTTTCTTTTCCCTGGAAAATCAAGGAACACCCGCTCCTGTTCATCCTGTGATAAACGGGAGTAGAGTGGAAGCAGTGCCATGCTTTTATTCTTATTAAGAAGTGAAAGATAGGAAATACATTCTTTTATCTGGCCCTCTCCGGACAGGAATATTAATACATCACCTGGTTTCCCCTCCCCTTCTATTCTTTTTACTATCTTCCCTATCTTATCCAGAGTAGATTCAAAATCATGGATTCTCTCAGGAGGATCATAAAAAACTGTGATCGGATATATCTGTGCTTCAATCGATACAACTGGGCATTCATCGAAGTATTCTGAAAAAATGCGGGCATTAATCGTTGCCGACGAAACAATAATTTTTAGATCGTCCCTCTTGCGAATAATTTCTTTTAGAAGCCCTAATATAAAATCAATATTGAGACTTCTTTCATGAGCCTCATCAACCATAATCACACTGTAATCGGACAGCAGTGGATCTGATTTTAGTTCCTGGAGGAGGATGCCGTCTGTCATTATTACAATCTTTGTTTCCGGAAGAGTTTCGTCAATGAACCTCATCTTATATCCGACAAGGCCTGGTATCTTAACATCATATTGACGCGCAACAAAGCTGGAAACAGAAAGGGCTGCTATTCTTCTCGGCTGTGTAACACCGATCCTGCCGTTTTTTGAGAAACCGTAATCATATAGGATTTTAGGAAGCTGTGTGGTTTTACCCGTTCCAGTAGGGCTTTCAACTACGATTACCTGATTTTTATTTAATACATCTACTATTATATCTTTATGTTCATATACAGGGAGTTTTTGAATATCCATCATTGATGAATATAACAGTTTTGTTGATTTATTAAAGTTTTTTGTTCAAGAATGAACCATAAAAGATTAAATAATCAAACATTGGGACAGCAGTAACCCACCACCTGCAAAGCAGGTGGTGGGTTCCAAGCCAAAAGGCTTTTAAAAGGCATAGCCTTTGAATTAATCTTTTTGGAAATATTATGGACCACCTCCAAAGGAGGTGGCTTCCTTTTGGCAGTGATATAATATTTTTATCTTACATCCAGCCATTGAGCAATTTTTACCAGACCCATAAACTCTTTTCTATACCATTCACGGTCAAGACCAATCGATTGTTCAGCAAGCTGTAGTACAAGGTCATAGACCGCCGTGCCTTTATACTCCGAGTCCCTTAATATAAGAGAAAAAGCGGCAACAGCGGCTGAAAACTTAAAATTATTAGATGATTCATAAAGTAATACCGGGTTAAAGAATATGGGTTCTTCAATTAACCTGCTTTTATCCTCCCCTGGTTCCTTATACCTGAATTTAATCATCATCAGTTCATTGGAGGTATCAGCATCATCTTTTATATCCGATGATTGATACCGGAGCTCAGATGTGGTTTCATCACCTACTTTTGTCAGGTTTATCTCATATAAAACAGTTACAGTGTGCCCCGCTCCTAACTCTCCCGCGTCTTTTCTGTCATCAACAAAATCCTCTTTGCGCAGCATCCGGTTTTCATATCCAATTAAACGGTAGGTATCAACTATCGCAGGGTTAAACTCAATCTGTATTTTCATGTCTTTTGCAATTGTAAAAAGGGTTCCCCCCAGTTCAGAAACCAGCACCTTTTTTGCTTCCTTTAGATTGTCAATATACGCGTAATTGCCATTTCCAGAATCTGCCAGCTTCTCCATTTTACTGTCTTTGTAATTTCCCATGCCGAATCCCAGCACGGTCAGGTAAATACCATCATCTCTTTTATCTTCAATAAGCCGGACAAGGGTGCTGTCACTCGAGGGGCCCACATTAAAATCGCCATCTGTTGCCAGGATAACACGGTTATTACCCAGGGGGTCAAAATGCTCCTTGGCCACAGCATAGGCCAGCCTTATTCCTGCTCCGCCAGCCGTTGAACCGCCGGCATTTAACCTTTCCAGAGCATTAATTATCTTCGGCTTTTCAGTGCAGGATGTAGGCGGTAAAACAAGACCCGCGGCCCCTGCATAGACCACCATGGCTATCCTGTCGATGTCCCGCATCTGTCCGATTAAAAGCATCAAGGCTTTCTTTAAAAGTGGAAGTTTTTCCGGTCTATTCATAGAGCCTGAAACATCTAACAGGAAAACCAGGTTATTTGGCGGGAGGTCTTCGAAGGATATTTTTTTACCCTGTAAACCAACATGGATGAGCATATGTTGCTCATTCCAGGGGCAGTCGGAAACCTCCACATTAAAGGAAAAAGGCGTTTTACCCGCAGGCTCCGGGTAATCGTAATTAAAGTAGTTTATAAACTCTTCTATACGGACAGCGTCTTCATAGGGCATCGTTCCCCCCTGTAAAAACCGGCGCACATTTGAGTAAGAAGCTGTATCCACATCAATAGAAAAAGTGGAGAGAGGATTGCCCAGGGCTTTTAAAAAGGGCTGCTCATAAATCCTGTCGTACTCCTCTGTGTTCCAATCCTGCTCAGGAACGATTAAAACCTGTTCGGTTAGAGGTTCAACCGCTATTTCCGCTTCTGCGGCTGGCGCTTCTTTCATTTCTGGTTTACCTTTATTGTGCACCAGTATGCTGTCCTGACCAACCGTGTAGGAATGAGAATCCTCCACTTCCAGGTTGTACACCGTGGTTTGCGTGTAGCCGAAAGAGAGGCTGTGTATCTTGAGCTCTTTGTTGGTTAAATCTCTTAGAATATCTCCAGGCTTTAAATGACGCGCCTCCACCCAGCGGCCCCGGTCTGTTAATCTCTGCTCCCGAAAGAGTACATCAGCAGCCGGAAGCCTTTTTTTCAGCTCTTTCCCTTTTACTACCCAGAAAGGATGGTTGCCGGTTGTTTCAATTTTAGTCTCTCCTGTCTGTATGATAACAATATCACCTTCATATTGATGGACCTGGGTTTCAAGAACCTTTTTTAAGGCCCACTGGCCGGTTTCTGTATTATGAGCATAAACTTTTGTTCCTTCTGGAATTGATTCAATGGGCTTAAAGCCGTCTTCTGTGCGGACTTCTGTGCCGGCAAGAAAACATCCCCCGCCGCCACTGCCCCTATAACTGAAGGCAACTTCCTTAAGAATGATTGTCACATCACTAACAAGAATACCCTTTTCATGAATAGCAAAGGTATGGTCACCGGCAACATTAAGTGTATAAACCCTTAAATCATCATTATATAGACGAACACTATTTACTTTTAACTTCGTATTGTTTTTTAAAAGCAAAATATCGCCGGCCCTTAAGTTTTTGGCAGATACCCAGCCTGTATTATTTTTAACATTAATATACGGCCTGTAATCAGATTCCAGATTACTTACCACAAAAAAAGGATGGTCTGCCGTTGCTATTATCGTTTCTCCATCAGCGATTATAGTCACCAAATTACCGGAATAATCATGGGCTAATGTCTCTATAACAGGTTTATAAGACCACTTCTCTGATTCAATATCATAAGCGTAAACCTTAGTTCCACTTGTAATCTGCTCAATGGGTTTAAGCCCCTGTTTTGTCCATACTTCTGTACCTTCCACAAAGGAGCCATGAATCTGAAGGGGTTTCTCTTGCTTGATAACAAAGTTTCCTAATACACCAAGAACAAAAAAACAGATAAGGGCAAATGCTAAAGCATATTTAGTTTTCATAGCAATCTCCTTTCTTACCTCTAATTAGGCGTATACAATAGAAAGATTTTTTATAAACAAGGACATACAAAAATACACCCAAAATAAAAACCCAAAGGCCTGGGTATGGCGAAAAGCATTTTTCGCCTCTATTATTTTATCGCTTTTTTTTAAATATGCTCCAGTAACTAACATCACGTCAAGAAAATTGTGATAGTTTGAAGCTGCTTGATTGTTTTTCAGTCAACATTAACGGTTTCCGAAAAATTGATGTTATTAGTACCTAATGCGGACAAGCCGCATTCTTGATTTTTAGAATTTCCTTGCCAAAAAAGCAAGGAAATTGTTATTAAGGTACTTAATACTGATTTTTTTGCCCAATAGGCACAAACTTTAGTTTGCAAGAAAATATCTTTTTAATCTTGAATGTGGTTTATCCACATCAGGATCTTATATATCAACCATACAATATTAAATCCTGCATCTATCTTTATACCTAGAAAAATGCCACGGCTGACCAATGCCATCGCGTAAAAGCCCGTAGCAAATAATAGAGTTAAGATAAATCCAAATACAATACTAAGATACAAACCCAGAATGATCCCAAAAGTAGAGGCTAGCGAATTAATCGCTATAAACCGGATTCCATCTCTTCTATACAACACAAATACATTAAAATAAATATTGTAAAAAGATCTTACTTGATGTATAATACTAATAATAACGATCTTTTCAAAATGATTTGAAATGCTTCGGCATTGAGAATTTTCAGAAGGATGTAAAGAGGCTTACCAATCAATAACCGGTTGATATCACTTTCGAGTGAGAACTCAACGTCAGGTTCTTCTCTCGGTTTTTGGAAGGAGTAGACCTCTACCGCCCGAGGATTAAGCCGACATCCCGGAGAAAAATATCGGGCTATACAAAAAACCTGCTCCCGGTGCGATTTGCCTTATCCTTCTGGATACGGGACCTAACAAGGCGAAGTCAATTTCCCCCATCAATTATATTGATGCGAGTTAGAGGGTAAAGGCGGAAAACCCGATCGGCGATGCACCTGACCAGGTCCCTTTTTTTTAAACACTTACCTCAGTAAGAACATCCATTTCTAACATTAGAACGGAGTAGAATAATTCATCCTTACTTTTACCTTATGATATCTTCCTGACAGCTTTTATTAAATTATCCTGATAAAATAGAATTCAATATTATTTTGACATTCGGCAAACATATAACTATCATTAATGAGAATGATAGTTAAGCGGAAAAAATGTTTCTATAAACTTGCTCTCTCGGGCATTGCTGGCATAATGAGTCCTTTAAATCGACAAACACAATGCCTCTTTCTATTCCTTGATAAAAGATAAGAGGATGAAGTTATGGACCCGGAGAAAGAATACCATCTCGAACTCAAACGAGGTGATGTAGGGCGATATGTCCTGCTCCCTGGGGATCCCTGCCGGGTACCGAAGATCGCCGCTTGTTTTGACCAGGCCCAGGAAATAGCCTTTAACCGGGAATACCGCACCTTCACCGGCACTGTTGACGGAATCAGAATATCAGCGACCTCAACCGGAATCGGCTGTCCGTCAACTGCTATCTGTGTTGAGGAGCTCGTCAGGTGCGGCGCCGATACCTTTATCAGGGTGGGCACTGCGGGAGGGCTGCAGCCGGGGATTAAGCTTGGTGATCTTTGTATCACCACTGCTTCTGTCCGGGATGAAGGAACGACACGGCAGTATGTGCCCCTGGAATATCCAGCTGTAGCTGACTTTGAAGTTACGGCGGCCCTGAGAGATGCGGCACAGATGCTCGGCTTCCGCTATCACCTGGGAATCGGACATACCAAGGATGCATTTTATACCGAAGGAGGTACGGACCTGCCACTGTTAGAGCACTGCCGGGAGCGGTGGAAGGTATGGGAGCGGGCAAACGTTCTTTCAACATCCATGGAGGCCGCTGCTCTCTTTGTAGTATCAGCCTTCAAGAAGGTGCGTGCAGGAGAAATCCTTGCCATCATCGGCTTGACCTATAAGAATGAGCCGATCGTGGCCAAGGAGGGAATCGATGAGTCAATACAGGTGGCAATTGAGGCAGTAAAGATCCTTGCTGAACAGGATCAGGCAGCAGGAAGAAAGGTTGATTAAGCGAGTTGATAACCAGGGAAAAATTGATCAGAAAGTTTAAAGATGAAGCGGTAGCAGTATATTTAATTGGGAATGAGAAGGATGAGCCCGATTTTAAAAAGTATGTGGTATCCACTCGTGATACAAGAGACTTGATGAATTATCCGGAAATTATCAACTGTGATTTTACCAATCTAATGCAAAATGGAATTACCAATGCCTTAAAAGGAATCAATATCCTTGAAGGCTTAAGCGTCATCAATTCCAAATCGGTTAATGTCTACCATATCCTTCGCGGCGGTTTGAATTTTAAAGTGAGGGATGCCCTTAGAAAGGCTTTTGGCTATAAGTGGCATTCAAGTTCTTATATCTCGAGCCAGCGGGTGTTAAAAGAGGGTAAGTTTGAAATCAGTGAAGATTACTATCGCAAATTTGTTGTTCCGGATAATGCCACCGTTTACACAGCAGATATTGTAGCTTCAGGGGTTTCCTTAAATCATGGCATTAAATACATCAATAATTACTTGGAATCTCAGAATTCCCAGCTTAAAAATATGATCTTCATCACTATCGGCTGCATTGAAGCGGAAAAGGTTCTATTCAAATGGCATAAGATTTTCAAGAAGAGTTTTCCGGATTATGACAGGACAATTTTGATCTACCTGGAGGGAAGATTTGCCTTAGCCACTAAAAAAACGCCGCTTTGCAATCTTTTATACGATACGGATCTGCTAAAAAATTATAAACTTGGAGCCTTGTTAACACCGGAGTTTGAGCATGCTCAACTTGACAGGATTATCATTGGCCTGGAAGCATGTGCGATTTATGACGGTGGTAAAAAGGGGTTTGAGCCGGTTAATCATATCGAGGAGATTTTGGAGTTCTGGGAAAAGCAGATGGAAATGGCAGAAAACAGAAATCTATCACTGTGGGAGGAATATAACGCCAGATTCCCTCTGGATATGTACTTTGCCGATATCGATCAATTGAAAACCGGGGGCCTGGATGTTCTGGAGAAAAAGAAAGTTGAATTCTGGCAGGGATTGTCAAAAGATGAATACAGTAAATTGTACGGAAAGTTCAAATGGCTGTGGAGTGATGAAAGAATCATGGCAGCCAGAATTCAAGGGAGTTTCCTGCAGGTGTGCCAGAAGAAAATAAAATATTTAAAAAGTCTTATTGCAGATGTGATAGCCTAATGTGGCAAAGCCACATTCAAGATTATCAGGATTTAAGGTATAAGCAAGATAGCTTGATCAAGATATCCTGATCAGAACAACCCGATTAAATCACCGCATTTTACTCTGGGCCAGTTTTACCGCCTCCAGAATTGTCTCATAGCCGGTACAGCGGCAGAGATGTTTGTTCAATGCTTCTACTATTTCTTCTTCGGAGGCATCAGAGTTGTTAGTTAAAAGATCATATGTTCGCATAATCAGGCCGGTAGTACAGAAGCCGCACTGCACAGCCCCTGCTTCGATGAACGCCTCCTGAATGGGATGGAGCGTATACCCGTCTGACAGGCCCTCAACCGTGAGAACCTCAGCGTCTTGTGCCTTTTTGGCAAGGATCGTACAACTGGTAACCGCTTCTCCATTCATAATCACTGTGCATGAGCCGCACTGTCCTACTCCGCAGCCGAGCTTGGCCCCGGTAAGATCGAGTTTATCCCGCAGAACATCCAGTAGAGTAACACGATCTTCCTCGATCTCGATTATATGGAATGTGCCGTTGACTTTAAGGTTGATGGTGGGCATTTTATCCTTCCTCCTTTAAGGCTTTGAGAATGACATCGGCTGTAACCGGAAGCCGCGTAAAGTCCGCACCCGTTGCATCTCTGATAGCGTTCAGGATTGTTGGCGCAACTGCCACAATCGGATGTTCAGCAATCGGTTTAGCGCTCCATGGTCCTTCCTCGTTCGGAGTCTCAACGAATTTCACGGTGAGCTTTTTCGGCATGTCCTTGATCCTTGGCAGCTTATACGGGCCGAAGTTCGGATTTTGAATCGTCCCATCCTCCTTAAACTCGATCTTTTCCATCAGAGCTGAGCCCATCCCCTGGACCACACCACCGACCACCTGGCCACGGCAGGTTTGGGGATTCACTACCTTGCCAGGATCAAAGGCAGAGGCGAAGTGCAGTACTTCAACCTTACCGGTAGCCTTTTCGATCCTGATCTCGGCCGCCTGACAGCCGAAAGTCCAGGATCCTGCAGCATTGCCCATCCCCGTGTCCGGGTCCGGCTCAATAACCCCCTGCACCCTGTAATTTCCCGTGGTATGAACAGGTATGCCCACTGTAAGACCGTTATCAAACATGTATCCCCTGGCCAGGGATCCGATGGAGATCTTCCTGGACGGATCACCACGATGATAGCACTCCCCATCATATTCAATTTCCTGGATAGAACAGTTCAGTGCTTCTGCGGCATTGGCCTTTAACTGCTCGATAGCCCGCTCGCAAGCCTGAAGAATTGCCCGACCGCCCCGGTATGTCTGCATCGAGGCCACAGTCTGCCAATCCCAGGGGCTGAATTGGGTATCCACCTCCTGATAGACCCGGATTTTTTCTATAGGAACTTTAAGCGCCTCAGCTGCCATCTGGGTAAAGACGGTCAGGCAGCCCTGTCCCATCTCGACCCCGGCCAGATTGATGAATACGCTTCCGTCAGCGCTTATCTTGAGCTGGCATCCTGAAGAGGAGTGGGCAGCCATCTTTGGGGACTTCATCATAGCCGCCATACCGCGGCCATAAAGATAGCGCTCATCCTCATCTGGTTTTTTATCATTAAAGACAGCCTTTTTGACCTCAGTAAGACACCTGTAAAGATCGCCGTTGCTTTTTATAATTGTTTGACCAAGGGCGTTTTTCTTTCCCTCGCATAGAAAATTCTTCTGCATTACCTCCCATACAGGCATCCCGAGCTTCCGGGCCAGCATATCGATCAATCGACCTACCATAAAATGCCCCTCCGGATGACCATAGCCACGGAAAGCCCCCACAGGAGGCGAATTTGTATAGACGCCGTAGACATCGGTTTTCACATGGGGAAAATGATAGGGTCCTGTGCAGTTATGCCCGGCCACAGTACACACTGGCCAGCTGGTATCGCCATAGGCTCCGTCTGAAAAGTACATTTCCGCTTCCAGGGCTGTGAATGTTCCGTTACGCCTGGCTCCGATTTTCATCCTTCCCTTCATGCCGCGACCTACCAGGCTGCTGGTGAACACCTCCTTGCGGGAAAGAACAAGTTTTACAGCGTAACCCGGTACAAAGCTGGCCATATAAGCTGTAAGCGGCTCGATACAAATATCGGACTTCCCGCCGAAGCCACCGCCTAAATAGGGGATATGAACCCGCACCCTGGCGGTGGGAAGGCTGAACATATCGGCAAGCACGTCCCGCAGCACAAATGGCGCCTGGTTACTGGCCCATATCTCAATGCTTCCATCGTTAAGAAAACGGCAGATAGCTCCGTGCGGCTCAATGGCGCAGTGGCTGCTGATAGGAAATTCAAAATTTTCCTCGATCACTACATCCGCTTCCCTGAATCCTTTTTCAGCATCCCCATTGCGTAGCTTATAGTGGTGAAAAATATTGGTTCCCTTGATCGGGTGAACCACATATTCAACCCGCTTATACTCTCCGTTTCGATCATGGATAACCGGTGCCTTCCTGGAAGCTGCTTCGATTGGGTCAAGCACAAAGGGGAGATCATCATACTCAACATTAATCTTCTGCAGGGCGGCTTCGGCCTGGAGGCGGGTTTTCGCTACAGCCACTGCCACGGCTTCACCGGCATGACGGACCTTGTCCACTGCAAGTGGAGGCTGGTCCCAGAGGCATGTACCAAAGAGGATTTTACAATCCTTACCAGTGACGACCTTGACCACACCGGGCATAGATTCCGCCTCCGAAGTGTCGATGGATAGAATCTTAGCATGAGTTATGCCGGCCCTCAAAACTCCGGCGTGAAGCAGCCTTGGGAGCTTGATATCCGCAACATATGTGGCAGCGCCTGTTACCTTTTGCAGTGCATCAATGCGCCTGACAGTTTTACCGACGTATCTTAAACCCATCATGCCCTCCATATACACAATTTCTGTATAAGAAATTTTATGATGATTAATTATCTGGGTCAAGTATAATATTCTATTTGACAGATAAGATATGGTAATATACAATAGTAATCACTAAAGCACAAAAGTAAAGCGATATTACAAAGGGGGATTGTATGAAAAAACAAGCATTTATTTTAATGGCTGTTCTTCTCTCAGCTCCGCTTTTGTTTGCCGGCGGGGGAACAGGGGTAACAGTGGAAGAAGAGGCTTTCCGAGTCGCTGCAATCTTTCAAACAGCTATTGAGGAACCCTGGGACGGTGTTATTCATCAAGCCTGTTTAAGAGCACAAGATGAGTTTGGTATTGAATATGAGTTCACGGAAAATATTGCTGCGGCGGATTTTGAGAAGGTATTGAGGGAATATGCCGAAAGAGGATTTACCCTGATTGTTGGTGACGCCTTTCTGGCAGGTGAAGAACCGTCCAGACGGGTAGCCAGGGACTATCACGAGATCGCCTTTGCATTCGGTTCCGAGTTTGGACCGGTAGGCCCCAATTTCTCTGTATTCGATAACTGGATTCACGAACCCGCCTATCTCTGCGGTGTGATTGCCGGCAGATTGACCAGGACCAACATTCTGGGTATTGTTGCCGCCATACCTATCGGCGAGGTAAACAGACTGACCAATGCCTTTAAAGCAGGAGCATTGAGTGTGAATCCTAGGGTCAGGGTGAAGATTGCTTACATCGGCAGCTGGTTTGATCCGCCAAAGGCTAAGGAAGCTGCGTTGGCTCAGATAGAAGCGGGCGCTGATCTGATCTTTGCCGAACGGTTTGGAGTATTTGAAGCCTGTAAAGAGAAGGGAGTACTGGCTTTCGGCAACATGTCCGACCAAAACCAACTGGCACCTGATACTGTTATCACCGGGCCAGTATGGGATATGTATCCCACTATCAAATACTGCATAGAGATGTTAAACAAAGACGCCTGGGTGGATATGGACCTGGGAGAGTGGTCTATGATGGCCAAGGGTGGATCAAGGCTTGCTCCTTTCCATGGTTTTGAGCAAAAACTGCCTGCTGAGGTTATTCAGGAAGTGAGGGATCTTGAAGAGAAGATTCTTAACGGAACCTTCCGTGTTCCGATTGATGAAGAACCGCCTATTTCAGACTGAAGTCTGGTATGAAGATTAGCCGTAATATTTAGGGCAGGCCCGTGTGCCTGCCCTAATGAGAAGCATGGTACCAGTACGAAAATACCTGCGGCAAAATCGGCCCTATATTTTCATGGCCTTTGATTATCAGGCACTGATAAGACCGACTAACACGAAAATATATTTTTATAGCATTTGATCACAGTTCACCGGCAAGTAGGGGCAATTCATGAATTGCCCCTACATTATTACAATCGACCATACTTTACATTCTATAAGGTAAAATGGTGACAGTAACAGCTAACCAGCCGATTGTGGAAATGCAATCCATAACCAAGCAATTTCTCGATGTAGTGGCTAACAGGAATATTAACTTCAATCTGTTCCCTAAAGAGATCTGCGCTCTGCTCGGCGAGAACGGAGCGGGAAAAACCACTCTGATGAATATTCTTTTTGGCTACTATACATGCGATGAGGGCAAGATTTTCATCAAAGGGAAAAAGGCTAAACTATCTTCTCCCAGGGATGCAATTTGCAGGGGGGTGGGAATGATTCACCAGCACTTTACCCTTGTTCCCTCTCAATCGGTGCTTGAAAATATCATTATTGGTACAGAAATGCGGAAAAGTGGTTTTCTTGATCTGAAGGCAGCGAAAGATAAACTGCTTCACCTGCAGGAGCGTTTTGGACTTCATATTGATCCCGAAGCCAAGATATGGACTCTGGCCATTGGCGAACAGCAGAGGGTAGAAATCCTGAAAGCCCTTTACAGGGATGTAGAAATCCTGATTATGGATGAGCCCACTGCAGTACTCGCTCCCTCTGAAATTTCAGATCTTTTCAGAACCCTAAAATCCCTGGTTCAAGAAGGAAAATCTATAGTTTTCATAACACATAAGCTGAAAGAAGTCATAGCGATTGCAGACCGCATTGTAGTGTTAAGAAGGGGAGAGGTTGTCGCTGAAAGAAGGACAGGTGACACAAATCTCAGGGAACTGGCGAATCTTATGGTAGGCAGGGATGTTCTTGAGAGAATCTCCAGAAAGAAGATACCCCCGGGGGAACCTGTTCTTGAGATACATAACCTCGCGGTCAGCAATGATAAAGGGCTTGAAGCAGTAAAGGACATTAAGCTGGTGGTACGAAAAAATGAGATTTTAGGCATTGCCGGAGTTTCAGGAAATGGGCAGAGAGAACTTGCTGAGACGCTCTTCGGCATCAGGGAACCACAGAAAGGAACAATCAAAATAAACGGAATCACCCTTCATTCCGGAAGCCCCGTATCGGCCATCAAGCTGGGAATGGCGAGGATTCCGGAGGACAGAATTGAAACCGGGCTAATGATGGACCTCTCCGTGGAGGAAAACCTGATTCTTGAAACCCACGTTTCTCCTGATTTTCATAAACTGGGCCTTTTGAACTTCAATAAAATCCATCAATTCAGCAATGAGCTTATAGAAGGATACGGCATCATGACCTCAGGAAGAGACGCAGTGATCAGGAGCCTATCCGGTGGAAACCTTCAAAAGGTTATACTCGCCAGGGAGCTTTCCGGAAAGCCTACTCTCATAGTAGCCTCGCAGCCCACCCGTGGATTGGATGTAGGGGCCATGGAGTATATTCATCAGAGAATACTGCAGGAAAAAGAAAGAGGTGCAGCAATCATCCTGATCTCGGAAGATCTGGATGAAATATTCATTTTGAGTGACCGGATTGTTGTGATGTATGAAGGGCAAATAATGGGAGATGTTCAGTTGGAAGAGGCTTCCCGAGAACAGATCGGTTTGTGGATGAGCGGGGTGAAAAAATGATCGGTTTTAAAATTGTTAAACGCAAACCCCTGCCGGGCTGGGCAAGGCTGGTTATCCCTGTTGCTGCCATCATTGTTACTCTTGTGCTCTCTGCTATTCCCATTCTAATCGCCGGCGGGAACCTGTGGAAGTCCTACTATTTCCTGTTCTACGGCGCCCTGGGAACAAGGTATAATCTTCTGGAAACCTTTGTAAAAGCAAGCCCTCTGATATTTACCGGTTTGGGAGTTGCCTTTGCATTCAGAGCCAAATTCTGGAATAT
>Ga0114925_10000340_pt1 | contig 20003 bp, 17 predicted proteins | sample SumtaG_2_FD_87287 | JGI IMG/M metagenome (GOLD analysis project Ga0114925, IMG submission 87287) | Deep subsurface microbial communities from Indian Ocean to uncover new lineages of life (NeLLi) - Sumatra_00607 metaG | ecosystem: Environmental > Aquatic > Marine > Oceanic > Sediment | place... | reverse complement strand
GAAAATATTCTTAAAGTTTTGCAGTTTGGAGCAAATAAGCTTTTTGCACCATTAGTTTCTGGGTTATTACCTGAAGATATGCGTAACAGTATTTGGAAAAAATATGCGGAGAAAAATCTATTTACTTTAGAGAAGCCGTATTTTGACATTAAAGGTGAGATTAATATTTCTTCAGTATTTAAGACCGATGTAAATAAGACCATTGTAACTCCGTTATATTGGCATAAAGATGGTGAAAAGGTTTTTGTGATATGGGAAGATTCGCTATTACGTATTGCAAAATCAGCTTATGCGAGAATGTGCGATTTCCCTGTGAAAACCAATTATTATAAAGGATTTTTTAATCTTAAAGGTGGTATTGTAAAAGAAAAAAAATCTATAACAATTAAAGAATATAAAAAATTATCAATAAAAGCTAAACCTAGCATGACAGGAAAAAAATATTATTGTGGTCCTTCTGGGCTGGAAAAATATTTTTTTACGGTTGAACCTAATTTTATTAAGTTATTTTGTTCAGATAATGATAAGAGTCTTTTCGTTTTAGATAAGTCTTTTTCAAATAAGTCTTTTAATGATTATTCTGAAGATCATAAATTTTTAATAGATTATATTTTGGTTTCCCCTAAAGGATTTGATTTTATTGTTTGTTATTGTGAGGGGGAAAGTACTTTTAAATGTTATAAAAAGTTTTCGCATATAAAGTTAAACTTTCAAGGTGACGATAGTTCCTATGGAAATGATTTCAAGGAAAACATTATTGTCAGAGGGCTTAAACTTTACAAAGAAAAACATAAAAAACCTTATCTGTGTGATCAGAATGATAAACGAATGAAGTTGCTTTCTGAAGAAAAGAAAGAAAAAATACTTGAGTTAGAACTTTTAAAAGAACAAACTCTCGAAGAAGCAAAAATAAAACTAGCAATAAAGATCTCTATGTGCCTATAGAATTTGTGCCAACTATTTTGCAAATTTTCCAGTTATTGTAAACAGTAAATTATTACCATCTGGATGAACTGCTTGCAATTTTAAACAAGCAACATAAGGCAGTTCGTTAAGTGTTTTCATAAAACGATCTGCCTTTTTTATTGTTGGGTATAAAATGGACATAGCAATTTTTTTCTTTTCTAGGTCCAATGATTTTAATGTTCCAAGTGGGCCAAGGTTGCTTTGTATTTCCTGAAACAAACTGCAGTGTGCGTGTTGATTGTTTTCAAGTTTTTTAAACTTTTTTAATTTTTGGTCGGCTAGTTCTTTTTTTTCAATAAGTTGCTTTTTGTCTTCTAAAACGGTTTCGAATTCGGTTGTTGCATTTTGTAGATGCAGTTTTTTGGCCTTTAGTTTTTTAAGAATACTTTTTTGTTGCAAAGTAAGAATAACGAATGTGATTGTCAAACATACAAGAAAAACAAGTATGATTTTTTTTGACCAGGAAGTGTGTTTATTCATTGAATTATTTGCAAAATTAATTTGCTTCATTTTTTTATCTTTCAGGATACAAAAAGCCCTAGGTGTGTTTTTAAAAAACGCTGTTCTTTTTCAAAGTCAATTCCAAGTAATGGATTGATTTCAATTTTTTGTTCAACTGTATCTGCAGAACAAATGTTGTAAAGGTTATATTGTTGTTCCATCAGGTCTTTTGAAAGTTGGGTTTGTCTAAACTTTTCATCTTTTAATTTTTTATATAAATATAGTTGCGATAACTGTTCTGTCATAATTGTTTGCACGTTAATGTTACAGGTGTGTCCTAGTAGTTGATACGAAAAAAGATGTTCCGGTTTTATTCCACAAACAAAAAAATCAAATCCGCCTTTTTGTGAAGGACACAAATACAGAGAATCCCAATTGAGTTTTTTTAACCCTTTATCTAATTCACCTGGATAAGGGGATGCTGTTTTCGTTTGTACAATTGTTTCAATAATTTTTGGTCCGGCAACTGAAATGGCAACAGGCATCTGTTCAAGATTGTGTTGTTTGAAAAATGTTTTGATTATTTTTTTCAGTGCTGTTGGATTAAATAGAATTGCCTGCGTATATTCAAAATTTTGTAACGGAAATCGACTGTAAAGCAACACGCTGTATTTTGTAGCTTGTTCAAACACACAAAATGATATTGTTTTTGGCGTAAGCGATATTGTCGTACGTTTATTCTTTTTTTGACCGAATGGCCACATGTTTTACTCTCCCTGTTACAATTCGATCTTTTCCTTCTAAATCTTTTTTGATTGTTATAGCACTATAGTTTGTTTCTTCCAATAGATGAGTAACAATTTTTCCTTGTTTATATCCAATTTCAAGAATAAGTTGCGGTATATTTAGATGCTTCATCTCTTTGTTCTCGTGTAAAAACTTTGGAGTTTGTGTAATTATTTTTTCAATAATTGCAGTACCTTCTTTTTCTGCAACAAGAGCAGTTATATCTTCCCATTGTGTTACTGAGTCATCTAGGTTTTCCCATTCTTTTGTAGTTACATAGGGTGGATTAGAAATAACAAGATCAAACGTTAATCCATGAGGAATATTTGTAAATAGATCTGAATGGATAAATGAAACATTTTCTATATTATTATGTTTTGCATTGCGTAGTGCAAGTTCAATAGCGCCTTCAGCAATATCAACCCCAAAAATTTTTGCATTCGGTAAAGCTTTTGCAAGTGCAATTGCAATACATCCACTTCCTGTACCAATATCAAGAATTGTCAGCGTTTGATTTTTTAGTGTTGTAAGTTGCTCTACAAGATCTGCAACCATTTCTTCTGTTTCTGGGCGAGGGATTAAAATTGGAGGTTCTACAATAAGTTCTAAATCTAAAAATGGTACAGAACCAAGCAGGTATTGCAGAGGCATGCTTTTGTTAAATAGTTTGTCAAACCAATCATCAAGAGTTGCAATCTGTTCATCTGTTAACTTCCCATTTTTTTCAGAAATGAGGTATTCTTTTTTTTTGTTAGTAAGCGCTTCTAGCATCCACCATGCATATTGGTTGCTCAAAATGGAGTTGTTATATTTTTCATTTAGTTTTTCCCCCAGTTCTAGCTGGAGGGCAGGAATTATTATTTGGTCCATAAAATACTCCTTTTTGAAGTTTTTTGTTCCATTTAACTATAGCCTAAACGGATATTTTTAAAAAAATGTTTTTACTATACCATTTAATAATACACTATAAAAAATAGTATGGCTTAGGTAGAGAGGATTTATGAAAAGAAAACTGTTACTTTTTTCAGGGTTACTTTGTTTCACAGGTTATGCGTGCGAAAAAAAGAACGATAATATTTTATTTGTAGATGAATGTAATGAAAGGTTTGTACGCACAATTGGATATGCAAATCAAAATAAAGAAGATGTATGTCTTGATGTTTATATTTATAAAAAAGATGGGAAAATAGTTACGAAAAAAAAGAAAGTAGATGATAAAACGTTTATTGATATTCTTGAAAAGCTTTATAAAATATCTGGAAAGGTGCAAAAATAGAATCTAACTTAAATGACAACGCAGTTTAATATGCTTATCAAGAGTTGATAAAAAATGAATAAAGTGAATAAGAATTATTTTTTCTGTGACAGCAATGAAAAACAAAGATAAAACGGTTTCCTATGGAGCTCATTGGAAAAAAACCATGAGTGGCAATATTCAGGTGTCAATTAAAGATGGTAAAAAAGTAATTGCATCGGCAAAGGTATCGCAAGACAAAAAAAGGATAGATTCTTCTGGTAACGCTCTTATTGTTCAAGAACTTTTTAGAAATCTTGAAGATAGTAAGAAGGTTCTTGGGCCAATCAATATTTCAAAGCAAAAATAGTGATATAGATGCTCACTGAATCGAACTTTACAAAGCGGGTAAATTTTATACAATTATTAAATAGTTATAGTCTGATTATTATTGATTAATAACCTTTTTTCGGAGGATGTATGATATTCAGTTTAGGTCATTATTTTGCAGGATTTGTTGGTACTGCATTGGTTGGTTTATCCGTTGTTCTTTTTCTTTTCAAGTCAATTACGGCATCACAGGTAAAAAATGCAAAGGCAAAAAAGATAGCAGCTGCAATTCGTGATGGTGCAATGACCTTTTTGCGTGAAGAGTACAAAATCATCGCAATCTTTGTAGCATTGATTGCGGTGTTTTTATATTTTGCGATGAGTCCTTTGGCCGCACTATTATTTGCTTGCGGAGCAATTCTTTCTGTTGTGACAGGATTTATCGGTATGCGTGCAGCAACTGAATCAAATGTCAGAACAACCATGGCTGCAAAGGAAAAAGGCGAGCATACGGCCTTTATGGTTTCATTTTTCGGTGGCGGTGTGATGGGCTTTTCCGTAGCATCGTTTGGTTTGTTGGGACTTGGAACTATTTTCTATCTGTTTTATGGACGTCCTGATTTTGTTTCCCTTTTGATCAGTTTTAGTCTTGGGGCTAGTTTAGTTGCCTTCTTTGCACGTGTTGGTGGTGGTATTTATACCAAGTCAGCAGATGTTGGTGCAGATTTAGTTGGAAAAATTGAAGCAGGAATTCCTGAAGATGATCCACGAAATCCTGCTGTCATAGCAGATAACGTTGGAGACTGTGTTGGTGATACTGCCGGAATGGGAGCAGATATTTATGAATCGTACGTTGGAGCAATGGCATCATCAATTATTTTAGCAACAAGCCATCCTGTATATGGCGTTGGAATCAAGTATTTAACACTTCCATTGTTACTAGCAAGCTTTGGCCTTTTCGGTTCTTTGTTTGGACTTCTTTCTAATCTTGTTGTAAAGCTGAAACCAGCAAAGATGTTGCATAGCGCAACTTACATTGCGGTTATCTTTCTTCTTTTGAAGTCATTTGTATATTTGAAGTTTATGAATATGGATATGAGTCTTTTTGTCTCGATAGTTTTAGGATGTATTTCAGGTATTGTGGTCGGAAAAATTACTGATTATTATACTGGCGGAGCACCGATTGAACGACTTGCAAAGAGTTCACAGACAGGTGCGGCAACAAATTTGATTTATGGTTTATCTCTAGGAATGGAATCTGTAGTGGCGCCGGTTATTGTTCTAGCATCAGTTGTTCTTGTTGCTTATCGATTTGGTGGCGGATTGTTTGGTGTTTCTTTGGCTGCAGTTTCTATGCTTGCAACGGTTGGTATTACTATGACCGTTGATGCATATGGCCCAATTGCAGATAATGCTGGTGGCATTGCAGAAATGTCAGGATTTGGAAAATCAGTTCGTGATATTACCGATAAATTGGATGCTCTTGGTAACACAACCGCTGCAATGGGAAAAGGATTTGCAATCGGTTCAGCACTACTTGCTGCAATTGCATTATTTTCTGCGTATGCGCAAGAAGCACAGATTGCAGTACTTGATATTTTGGATCCTACTATTTTGGCCGGAATTTTTATTGGTGGTACCGTTCCGTTTTTGATTTCGGCTCTTACCATGCGTTCAGTTGGCGATGCTGCATTGAAAATGGTTATGGAAGTACGTAGACAATTTAAGTCGATCAAAGGCTTGATGGAAGGGAAAGTGGATCCTGATTACGAAAAATGTGTTGAAATTAGTACTCGTGCTTCATTGCAGCAAATGATTTTACCAGGAATTTTAACAGTATCGTTTCCTGTTGTAATTTATTTTGCATTAGGAAAAGAAGCTCTAGGAGGATTTTTAGTTGGAGCAACGGTTGTTGGGGTATTACTGGCGCTGATGATGGCAAATGGTGGTGGTGCGTGGGATAATGCGAAGAAATTTATCGAAGCGGGTAAGTTTGGTGGCAAAGGTTCTGATGCTCACAAAGCTGCAGTGATTGGGGATACCGTTGGCGATCCATTCAAAGATACTTCTGGTCCAGCATTAAACATTTTAATCAAACTTATGGCATCAGTTTCATTATTGCTTGTTCTCTTGTAAAAGATAAGTAATCGTCAAAGTTAAAAAATCAGCCCTTCGATGTAAATCGGAGGGCGTTTTTTGTTTAATAAAAAGCTTTTTAATTTCTAGAAAAAAATTTTTTTAGAAACTTCTTGCTATAAAAATCGACTCACTGCTAGCCTAAAAATAGGGGAATTAATAAACTGTAATGGAGTTTGAAGAGGGTGAGAAAATGGTTTTATGGGGGATTAAAATAGTATGGGGATACATCCTTTCAATAGCACGTATCTGTGCGGTTCTGATTATTGCATTATTTTTACCAAAAATTTTTTTAGTTCGACTACACTCCGCTCCTGGAGCATTTGTTGCACAGAATCCGTCATCGTTTCGGCTTGGTATTGAAAGTCTTTCAGATCAATTTCTAAAAGGTCTTACTTCAAAGGGTGATCTTTCATACAAAGTTGGTTTGGTGACGAATCAGTCTGGCAAGGATCAGTGTGGAAAAAGAACACTTGATATTTTATTTCAACATGGATTGAATGTTGTTTCTTTATTTGCTCCTGAGCATGGGATGGACGGTGATATTGCAATGATGCGAGATGTGCAGGATAGCAAAGATAAGAAAAGTAATCTCAAAATTATAAGTATGTATGGAAATGGAAGTCCAAAGCGGTTTGATCAAAAATTTTTGACGAATATAGATGTGCTTTTTTTTGACATGCAAGATTCTGGCATGCGTCATTATACGTTTATTACGACGATGTTTGAGGTGTTGGAGGCAGCTTCAAAATACAATAAGGTTGCGGTTGTTTTAGATAGACCAAATTTGCTTGGGCCGTATATGGAAGGACCGATTGTTGATGATGGGTTAAAATCGGCAATTTCATATGCTTCGATACCAGTTCGATATGGAATGACGGTTGGTGAGCTTGCATTCTATTTTAATAAGAAGATTTTGAAAAAACCTGCAAAATTACATGTTGTTCCAATGCAACAGTATGATCGACTTAGCTATGGGGCACGCGGCCTTATTACGCGTCTTTCTCCAAATATTACAAATATTAACTCTTGTTATGGATATAGTTTTTTAGGGCTTTTGGGAGAAGTAAGGCCATTTGATGTTGGCGTTGGAACCAACAAAGCATTTCAGTGTATTTTGCTACCAGAGTATTTAAAATTTACAAAAAAGAAATGGCATGAATTGTATGTGCTGTTTCAAAAACAGGGAGTTGAAAGCAGCTTTTATCGATATTACAGTGTTCGCAAAAAATATTATTGCAGCGGGCTTCGACTTCATATTCCTGATATCAACAGTTTTAGTTCGTTTAGTACTTTTTTGATGGTTCTCCAGTTTTTTAGAAAAGAGGGAGTTGCTCTTACGTTTTCTCCTGCGTTTGACAAGGCGATTGGCTCAAAAAGAGTACGGTTATTTTTACAGGGGGAACTTTCAAAAGATCTTTTGGTAAGTTATGTAAATGAAAATCTAAAATTGTTTTTTAGAAGAGCCTCTGAAGCAGATTGCTTTCTGTATCGCCCGTTTCCAAAAGTAGTGAATTTATCATGAACTATTGAATTTTCTTTGTTGTACTTTATATCGTCAACAATAGAACGGTTATTATTATTTCAATTGGAGATTGATATGAAGTTCAGAAGAAGTTTACTGTTTATAGGGCTTTTTTTATCCATATTTTTACAAAATGTGACAGTTAAGGCTGATTTTTCAGGGGATTTTAAAAATACAGTTGCATTTGTTAAATTGTTAATTAAACAAACAAAATCTGCGTTTAGTAAAACTCGTCAATTTACGATGGAGGATCTTATTGAAAGTATTCCTCTTTTAAGTAGTGTGGAACTACCAAAATCGATTAAAAATATGCTGAAGCATATTGTTCTTGAAACTCCACGAATAAAGGTAAAAGAAGGATCATACGAAATTGGTTGGGAAAATCCACTTGTTTTTGGGTTCAAAAAAAGACTTTCAATTCGTTTGTATATAGGTCCAGGAAAAGATGGAAGTAAGGCGGGGGCAAGTCTTTCCGTTGGTGTTCCTGGTACGTTTACAATGAATAGCCTTGTTCCAGAGATTAAATTTAATCTCGAAAAATTAGAGACGGCATTGCTTCCAGAAGGCGTGAGAGATATTATGAAAAAGGTTCATCTTTCTGTTGATGATCTTTCAAAGGTTGCAGATTGGTTGGAGTTTGAAAATCTTGGGCTTATTCTTTCTACAGATTTTGTTGATCCCATTTGGGGAAAAGTGAGATTAGGATTGAATTTTTTTTCAACAACAAGGATTGCGGGTCCACTTGGTAACCTTATTGGATTTTTTGGAAAAGATCTTCTTGCGCTTAAATATATTGGATATGTTTCACCATTTATTGCTGGTTCAGAGGCACGAGCAATCTATCCTGGAAAAGTAACATTTGTTCGTTTTCCATTAGATCCAAATTTAAAGCCTTTTATTCATGTGCGAGGTACAGGTGTAGAACTTCGTATTGGAGTTACACATCAATGGGTTCCTACTGTTCGATTAACAGGAGGTATAGAAACATTGCTACCAGGACAGACGAGTTATTTTGCAGGCAAGGGCTTTGCTGATGTGAAAATTTCAGCAATAGGGCCGATTGCTGAAATAGGTGGATATACTGAAGGTATTATTAAAGATATGTTTGGTTTCCCAGGTATTAATATGCGAGCATTTGGGTTTAGTATGATTTTTGGACTTGTAAAACCTTTTGTATGGGGATTTGCAGGAAAGGGGTCATTGAATTTTGGTCCTATACAATCTGAGGCGGCTATAAAAATAGATGTTCCAACTAAAGCTGCAGGAATTAGTTTTGAACAAAAAGAGATGAAGCATACAGACTTTATTGATTTTGCATTTGATATTATGAAGTTTGGGCAACGCGTATTTAAAACTGGCACAAACATCGATTTCTTTAAACCTATTATGTATAAAACAACTCCACCATTTACCATTGGTGAGGCGAAATTCCATCTTGTACCTCTTGGAACGATAGAAATTTTTGACAAAATCTATCCATGGGGAGGTCATGTCAAATGTGGTATTGAAATGTTTGGTCTTGGCGGGTCAATGGAAGCTTCTGTTTCTTACACAGGATTAAAGAGTGAATTGTACATGAAAGAGATTCGAATACCAAAAACAAACCCCGCGATTATTATCACTGGTGGAGGGAAGAATCTTAAACGAGGGGATTCTGATGATGGGCCAGTAGGATTATTTGAGCTGAGTCTTTCGAGACAAATCGTATATCTTGATGGATTATTGAAGATTCCGGCTCTTGGTATAGTTGCAGATACTCACATTTTAATCAATCCACTTGTTGGATTTGAATTTGATGTAAAGCATAAACTTGGTGGTTTGTTTGATTCTGAACTTCATATTCAAGGTAAACCAACGTCGTTGAGTGCTTTTTATGTAAAAGGATACATGAAAGATGAAGCCAGAAATGTTTTAGGTAGGCTTCTTACTAAGGAAATGAATAAATCTGCAAAAAAATCTCAAGCAAATTTAAGCAAAGCAATACGAGATATTTCTAAATGGGAAAAGCAGGCGCAAGTTGATATAGATAATTGGGTAAAGACCAAAGTTGCTCAAACACAGTGGCATATAAATAGATTGAACAATCAAATTAGGTGGGCACATGTGGAATGTGCAAAAGGAAATTCTAAAGCATGTCTTTCAAAAGTATTGATTCCTGGCTGGGAACTTGAAAAGCAGGTGCATATTGTGCATAGAGATGTAACGATGAAGGGGCTTGTTAGACATGTTGCAAAACTTGGCACCAAAGTATTTAGTGATACAACAAAAACAGGACTAGTAGCATCTAAATTAGCAGTTGAAGCAACACGGGCAACTAGTAATCTGATTGGAAATTTAATGAGAAGCACGCTTAATATTTATAAAGTTGAACTTGAAGGTGATCTTGAAAAACTGATTAAACAGGGAAAGTTACCAAAAGTTACTGTAGAAGGAATTGTGCTAGGTAGAAAATTCAAGCAGGTATATGAGGTTGACTTTACAAAACCACTACAGTTTCCAGTACAGGTTCTCATGGGATTAATTAAAATATTTGGTAAAAAAGGCGTAAGGAGATTTCCTAGGAAAGTAAGGAGATTTCCTAGGAAAGTAAGGAGAGCTTCTCGTGCTTAAAAAAAAACATTATGTATTTGCTTTGCTGTTTGTTTTGCAACCGTTGTGCTTATCGCAAAATAATGAAAAGCAGGATATAAATCAAGCGATAGATATTGTTAAAAAAATACAACAAACTTTTTTTGTACAAGGAAAAAAAAGAATAACACTGAGGCAGCTTTTGCGGAAGATTCCGGCATTTGAACGTATTCCGCTGCCTTCTCTTGCTTCAAAGCTTCTTGATGGGGTGGAATTTTTTGCCCCAGAGCTCAAGGTTCTTGAAGAAAGCGGTGTTGAACTTATCTTTAAGGAAACACGATTATTTGGTCAAAAAAAAACTATTACAACGCGTTTATACGTTGGCCCTGATGCAAAGGGTGATCTTTCTGGCATGACTTATTCAGTTGGGTTTCCTGGAACATTTTCCTTGCTTGATATTATTCCTGAAATGAAGGAGCGACTTAAGACGTTGACGCTTGGAATTTTACACAAAAAATTTGCAGATCAACTTGATAAAGCGGGTTTGACAATTGATAAGTTCATTGGCCTTGCAGAGTGGATTCAGTTTGAAAATGTTGGGATAGTTCTATGCCCATCAATAAGTTTTAATGATCCTGTGTGGGGCAATGTGTATGAGGGCATTAACGTACTTGCATCGGTAAAACTTTCTGGCCCTCTAGAAAAACTTTCCAATCTCATAGGGCAAGATCTGACAACGCTTCGATTTAAAGGTCGGATAATGCCGAATGAAAGTCTAATCGGCTCATTTTTATCGATAACATATCCAGGAACGATTACTTTGCTCAAAATTCCAAATTTTTTAGAAATCAGGGCGGGGCAACGATCATGGTCTGTTGGTATAGCAGAGTTGGCTTCAGGTGTGCCTGGACCACGTGTTGGTGGTTCGTTTGGCATGAAGGTAAAGCTACCAGGACAAGAAGAGTTTATAGATTTTTCTGGGTATGCGATTTTGTTTCTTGATAAAGCAATTATAGGTGGTAAAGCAACAGGGATGGTTGAAAATTTTTTTGGTATTCCTGGGCTTGATATTGGTAATCTTGGTCTACAGGTTGTTATAAATTATCTAGCTGCAGCAGAAACAGCAGGCCTGCTATCAGTAACTGGTGGAGCGATGACAGGAGAGTTGCATCTTGGAAAACTGAAAATAAAGTTGACCGAAGCTCTATCGTATACTCTACCAAATCCGATTCCGACAGTTGTTTTTGAAGGGGTTTTGCCAGAAAAAATAACACATAAAGATTTGATTGGTATGGCTGTACATTTTGCTTCCAGTGCAGCGCGGATTACAAAGAAAAAAGTTGATACAGATCTTCTGACCAAAGCTTTTTTGAAAATTATTCCGCCATTTAATATTGGAGATTTCAAGGTATATCTTGCCCTGAAAACAGGTTTGCTTTTTGGGAGATTATTCAGAAAAGGGTTGCATCTGAAGGGGGCGGTTGAGTTTGCGGGGATAGGTGGTGAGTTAGAGTTGCAAGCAATTTTTGGTGGTTTGAAAGGGAAGGCCTATTTCAAGCAGATAAAGATTCCGAAAAAAGACCCTATTCGTATCATTTCTGGAGCAGGGCAGGATCAAAAACGAGGAACCGATGATGATTGTCCTATTGCCTCACTAGAATTGTCACTCAAGAAACAGGAGTTTTATGTTGATGGCATAGTGGAGATTCCATTTTTAGGATTCAAACGCTCAGAGCAAGTAAAATTGACTCCGTTTGGTGGTATACATATTGATATTGAAACAATGCTTGCAGGAGTTGCAACACAACTAATTATAAACGGTGATCCAAAATCGTTTGAATCGTTTTATGTAAAAGGAAGCTTGCAACAGGAAGGACTGAATAAGTTAAGAATGTTGCTAACTCAACAGATAAACCAGTTTGCGCAAAAAGTACAAAGAGATCTTAGAGCCGCGCAATCGGGCGTCGAAAAGTGGCGTTTTAAAGTGAGGCAGGATATCAATGCATGGGTACAAAAAAAAGTTGAGAAAACGCAAAAAAATATCGATCGACTACATGAAAAAATAAAACAGGGCAAATTGAAGTGTAAACTTGGAAAAAAAATAGCATGTCTTGCAGTACCAAAATGGAAAATAGATAAGGTTGCACTTGAATTGAAAAAAAAAGTAGCGCTTGAAAAAGTTATTAAGAAGATTGTTCATCTTGGAACTGGTCTGATTAGTGATGTATCACGAGCAGGATTAAAGGGTGCCAAAAAAACGGTTGAACGTGCAAGAAGAGTAAACGTGTTTGTTGGAAATCTTATTCAAGGTGTATTTAACATAGAAAAAGTTACTTTTAGCGGAACGCTTAAAGAATTGGTCACCAAAGGCGTTGGTGTGAAAGTCAGAGTTATTGGCACCATCCTTGGTAGAAAAATAAATCAGGAATTTCAGGCAGATCTAAAAAAACCGAATCAGTTGCCAAAGCAGATTATAAGCTTTGCTCGAACTATTTTAGGAGTGTAAAGTATGAAATTTGTTAGTTTATTTTGTCTTAGTTTTTTTGTTGTTCAGCTTTGTTGTGCTCAGACAGCAATCGATCTTCCTGGGATAGCAGATCTTGAGGTTCCCGTGAGAGTCAAAGATCTTTTAAAGTCTATTGTTATTGAAGATGGATTTGAACAACAAGCGAGTGAAACAGTTGCGCTGCAAACACATGCAACAATAGGGTGGACGGAACTTCCAGCAACGATTGCACTCAAAAAAACTGCTGTGAAAATTGATACAACAGTATTAATAGAATTTCCAGAAGACTGGAAAATTTCCAGCCTACTTCCTGCACTTAATCGTCTTGATATGCTGCGTTGCGATGATATGCATATTCTTGTTTCAAGCTACGATTATTTTGATGAAAAAAGAGATCTCGCAGTAAAAAAAGGCGCAAATTTATTTGGTAATCTTTCTTTTGGTGGTCCGCTTCAGTATGCAAAGCTTTTAATTGGCAGCTACCTAAGTTCAATAAAAATTTCAGGACTCATCAAGCCAGGGATTATTGGTTCTTCATTTACTGCAAAGATTCCCGGTTCGGTAGAATTTGTTGGCGGATTTACCGCTAAAGATTTGGAGCTTGCAATTGTTATTGGTGATGATGCCGTAACACCATCGAAAGAATTATGTGTGGTTCAAGCACAAGTGAGCTTCATGTGGCCTAGCCAGGAAAATCTTATTTTCAACACGATGATTGGTGTGTATTCGGATAAACTTTCGTTATATGGTTCTATGGAAGGTAAAATCAAAAACATTTTCGGTATTAATGGTATTCATTCCGGCAATTGGTTTTTTGGGGGAACTGTTGATTCATCAGAAGCAGGAATTTTTTCAGAGTTTATTCCACTTTCATCATTTTCCATGGGATTTGATTTAACGTTTGCAGGCATAAACGTGAAAATGGCAAGCAAAATAGGGATTTCAGGATTTTCTGGACTTGGAGATCTTGCATTTGAAGGGAAGCTTGAAGACGTAGTCTCTCTCAATGATTGTATTGAGTATGTTGGAACGATAATTGATGAAACATCTTATATCTCAGAAGGCATGAAAGAATTTGAAAACAAAATTGAAGGAGTGGTGCCGAATTTTGTGCTGAATGATGTGCATCTATTTTTTTCACCAAAAGATGTAGCAATGGGTGGTGTTATTTATTCAAAAGGGTTATTGATTGATGGTAGTGCGGAAATTCTTGGTTCAAATGCAGAAATTATTGTCGATATACAAGAGGCCGGTATAAAAGTACTTGGCTATCTCGAAGAGATGGAATTTGGCCCTATTAAAATTACTGGGCCAGGGTATGACAGAATTATGGATACTTCAGATGATGGTATGATTATGGATGCGGTTTTGACTCTAGAACAACAATACTGTTATATTTCTGGTAAAGTTGTTGTTGATATTCTTGGAGGTGTTTCAAGCGAAGCGGATATTGATATTGCCGCTTCAGGAATCTCATTTAGCACAGAACAAAAACTGCTTAATCTATTTGATTTTGGTTTGTTTTTTACCGCAGAATTGAATGACTATCTTGTTCCGGTTGATTTTTATGTCAAAGGGCATATGCGACAAACGGCACTAACGGAATTGCAAAACTTGCTTAGCAAGACAGCTCGACGTATGGCAAAAACAAAAATGCTTCTACAGGAAGATCAAGTGAAAAAAGGAGTGTGTGATTTTGTTGTAAGTATTTACGATGGTTTCTGGAACACACTTGCAAGCTTAGTTGGAAATACGTTTAATATTACAGAATTTACATTTGAATCAGATGTTGACCAATTAATTGGCCAAACGATTCTTCCAAGTGTAGGCGTCAAAGGAATTGTGCTTGGAAAGAAATTTGAGCTCAATGACCTATCTTTTGATCTGAACAATCCTGTTGCCAGCGCACAAGAGATTATAGAAAAAGTTTCAGAGTTATTTGCGTAAAATAGGGGATGTTTGCTCCCAAAGATACGTGTTAATTATACAATCATAGAATGCCTGGATTTCTAGTTTTTCGTACAGTTTATTATTGCACTTTATCTTATAATTTATTTTTTTAGAATGCATGTGAATTTTGTTTTCTATTGATGATATTGCTTTTTTTTCACTGTTTAGTATATCTAGCAGTTTTTTTTTGGCAGCTTGAATTTCTTCTTTTTTTTTAGGTATATTTCGTGTGATGCTTATTCCAGCTGAAACAGATGAGCCAAGCAGACCCGACAGTAATATTTTTTTGAAAGAGAGTTTTGTTGATGGCTTTAACAACTTGCTTGTACAAGATAGCGTTGCAAATACAGAAGCAAAGCAAAACATTTGATTCAACTCTTGAAAATAGTTAATTCTTGCAGAAGAGACCGTTGTAATTATATCATCTATATAGGTTTTTATGGGTGAGAGATTATTTTGTACATAATATAGTATGGTACATTGCATTATATATTTTTGTTCTTTGTAGTAGGGTATGCCAGTAATTCTATCAGTCGATAGACAAGAAAAGAGATCATCCAAAACGTTATTAAGATTTTTTATTTTAATTCGGCATAAAATTGATTCGAATACGGGGGCAGATTTAAAAGTATTGGAGCAGTGCTTAGCGATTATATAATAATTTTTGATGAATTTATCTGCAAGGTCCATTTCTTTATCAAAATCTATATTCTCGAGTGTGCGCTTAAGCTGTAGTTTTAATTTTTCTATAGATTTTTTAATTATACGGAATAATGGTAGCTTTTTCCGTTCTGATATTTTCTGACAACTTGTTATTTCGGCGCGTATTTTATTCAATTCTTTTTCCATTTTTTGATCATATTCCTTGCGCGTAACTTTTATTAGTTTTTGTTGAAAAGGATATTCGCTTCGTAGTTGTTTAATTTGTTGTTGTTGTTGTTGTTCCATGCCTTGGACTAAAAAACTAGTAGATACTAAAGCAAATAAAAATATTTTTTTCATAGAGGTAAACATGTTGTGTTCCTTTTGATTTTTGTGAAAAGTAAATATTTATAATTGCTTAGTGTAGTTAGTTTATATAAGAAATAAAATTAAGATTTTAGAAATTAATTGGAAGAACAAAAAATGACGAAACCCCCAAGTCTTTCGACTTAGAGATCTCGTCGCAGTTGACAGCTATCTGTCTGAGATCACGAATGATCTCGCAGGCTTGCGTGTTTCCACACAAGTCTTAGCAGATAGTTTCAACTATCTTCAGATTACTGCTTTTTGGGGGCGAAAGGCAATAGTTTGAATATTTTTTTTAAATTTTTATTATATGCTCTCGCTGGAAGAGGGTATTGACAGCTTCTATTTGAATGATTTTAGAGATAAGACAAGTTGATTTCGGGCCATTTTGAGCGAATATTTTATTTTTTCAAAGGATTTCCATGGGCAGAATTCGTTGCAGTGGATATCCGTCGGAGATTATAGAAAAAGTTTCAGAATTATTTGCGTAAAAAAAGGGCCAGGCTTTACAGCCAGGATTGTTCTTTGAGATGCAAAGGCATTGATTAAAGGTCGTTTTTCTGTATTGTAATTAATATGAACAGCTTTATTAAAATTCAAAATTTACTGGTTAGACTTAATGTCCAATATGAAAGGGATACACAGTGAAAAGACGACAGCTTTTATTGCTATTGGTGATGGTTGGTGCTTCGGTATATTGTTCTGAGTCTAATAATGGCCGGGATTTACAAGGTGTGGGAATTTTATCTGAGATGACTTTAGATCAGCGACAGAGCGTTTTAGATCAGGCGAATGAATTTCGTAATGATCCCGTGATGCAAAGAAATATAAACAATCCTAGCATAACTATGACTATGACTCTTGATGAGGCTCACGAGGAGTTTGATACGCCAAGAAGAGAAGAGCTACAGGAAAAAATTAATGAAGAGAAAAAGCGGATAGAAAGAAGGAGCTTTTGGTCGAGCATATGGGGTGTGCTTGGTTGGATACCTTTATATATTTTGAATTCTTTTAAAAAATAGTTTCTAAAAATTGTTCAGTTATTTGCATAAAAGAGAGCCTGGTTATAAAGCCAGGCTCTCTTGCGACTATCGTTTTTTTATTATCAAACTCTGGCCTTCCTGCTTTTGTATTTTTTACGGGAAGTACGTTTTTTAATTCACACCACAACGATTCTGGTATACGCTTCATACTAGCCCTTTTTTTTGTTTGTTTGAGCTAGTATAGCTTCTTTAAAAGGGGCTTTTTAGTTCGGATTTAATTTTTGTATAAGCTTTTATATCTGTTTCTATGTACATTGATTGGCGAGTAATGAGAATGATTTATAACTTCAACAATTCGGGAGCGCGTTTATGAATAAAAAACTGTTACTACTACTACTACTACTATCGTCGTTTGTAAGTCTATCTTTGTATTGTTCTGAAAATCCAGATCAAGATTTATTTGAAAATTTTGAAAAAGAGGGTCAGGTTGTTCTTGCCAAAATTAAAGAATCAATATTTTCTCTGAAAAAAGGTGTGATGGATAGATTTGAATGTATTATTGATTTTTCAACAAAAGAAGGATGCGATGACTTTGAAATAGAAGTAGAAGACTTAACTAAAAAAGAATTTTCAAAAGGGCCTTTTGTTGTAAATAGAGAAAAAAATACATTTACAAATAAAGGTACAGTTTACAAAAAAGACAATGGTGCATTTTCTAAACCAGAACTGGAAAATAAAGGTAAGTCAACAGGAGAGCTTAGGGAAATTGATCCAACGGTAAGGAAAGAAAGGTCTGATGTTAAATTTTCTAGAGAATGTTGTTTGTTTTATTCTATATTCTGCACATTAACCTGTGGTTCAATTTATTACTGTTGCTGTGAGTAAAAACAGGTAAATCTAGGTTTTGAGGATGTTTTATGAATACAACAACAAAATGTACTTTTTTTGTTTCTATTCTTTTTTTTATCGCACAAAGTTACTCTTCGTCAGATGAAACTGTACACTGGCTACCAGTTATTAGGGCTGGCGGGGGATTGGTGCTTGTTGGTGCCTCAGTTGGTTTGGAGTGTCTTTCGCATTGGTTGCGAAAAGAGTCTGTTCAAGCACGTGAAATTGAAAAACAAGAAGAAATTAAACGCAAAAAACTGAACCAGACATCATCATATTCTTGTTATGAAGAAGAAGATAAATCAAAAGCGGATGAATATAGCATAACAAGCACACTTTGTGCGGTTTTGAGCAAAGTTGCTTGCGCAGTAGGATCAATGTTATTTGTAGTTGGAGTCAGAAGCTTGCGTTCTGATGAAATTATGGAGATTAAGAATTCTGATAATAAGTTTGCTCAAGAAAATATTATGATGTAGTTATTATTTCATTAATTGTTACAACGAAGGGAATTTTCTCATGAAAAATACAAAGAAAATGTTACTGACAGGTTTTGTTGGGTTGTCATTGTTGAGTGGAAACAGTGCCCAAGCTATTTCTAAAGGGACGGTTGAAATTGGTGGAGGACTGTTTCTAATGGCAAGTTGTTTGATGGCAGGATTTTATAAATATGCGGATAATTCTAAATTGGAAAGTTTGGGAAGAGCTTGGTCAATAGCTGCAGCTATGGCATCAGGATTTCTTCTCAGAGACGGAATAGGTCAAAACGAAACTGAGAAGAACGAAAAAATTACAGCTAAAATTCGCAGAGACCAAGAAGAGATGATGAATCGAGCATCGGAACTAAAAAGACGTTCTTAATTTTTACCCCTCATAAAAAACAGAGCCCGCCTGTACAGCGCGGGCTTTTGCTTCTCCTGCCAAAATTGTTTTCATGAGCTGATTAGTTTTTGATGTAATTGCGGCTTCTTGTTCATTTAGTTTGCAAAGCAATGGTTTTTTGTTTGCCAGATCATTTTTCACTTTTTGATAAAATGAAATTGGTAAATCTGCGCCAAATAGATCAACAAAGAAGCAAAAGCGGTGTGTCATCGACCAAAACAGATCGTCAAGGTGATCAACATTTTCAATAACTTTGTTTTTCATAAAGCCGGCTAATTTTTCAGATGTTGTTTTAACAGTGCTCCAAATTTCATTCGATTCTTCTGGTGACCAAACAATTTTGTTCATGCAGAGCTCAAAAAAACGTACAACTGTTTGTCGTAATTGTTCTTTGAGCATTTCTTTTTTTGATCCTGCCAGTTCATGATTTAAAGAGGTTAAAATTTCATTTGAAAGTGAGTTGAAAAAAGTTTTTGGATCCTGCTTGAAAAACTCAAATTGTGACAAAAATGAAGAATACAAAACATCATTAACGGACGTTTTAAGTTGATGTATTGATCGGGGTTTTGGTCCGACAAAGTATTGTTTTAAAAGTGTATTCAGAGGGTCAAGCATTTGGGTAAACGCATACGCATTAACACATGGTGAAGCTTTTAATTTGTTGTTAAACAGTTTAAGTACGGATTGTGCGTAGGAAGGTCCTTGATTTGTGTCAATGCCATGTTGTAAAAACTGTAACATGTGGGAAAAATTATTTGGTAACAATTCGGATGCGTATTCGGGGCGATTATAGATGTTTGTGAGGAAGGATTGAATTCCACCAGGTGTAAATGAAATTGGCAAAAAAAGATCGACTGTTTTTCGATTAAATTCTTCAGAGAGCAGTTGTCTGTTTTGAGTTGTTGCCTCTAGTGCGTTTGCGGAAAAATATGATAGAATCACGCAACCGGTGATAAAAATTTGTTTTAATTTCATAATGAATATCTCCCCTAAGCAAAAAAATCATATTAAGACTATACTGTCATGGTACCATGAATATATATTGATGCTCAAGGCAATGATGATTTATATTGGAGAGTACAGCATTTGTTTTGAAATTTTTTATTTTCTTTCCGCACACCCTGAGCTTGTCGAAGGGTAAGGCGGAAAGACCCTTCGACAAGCTCAGGGTGTGCGGAGGGGCAATGATGATTTATATTGGAGAGTGCGATATTTTTTAGATTTGTAACAAAAGCTTTTTAAAGGACGTGTACAATGGCGTTATTTTTTTACCAAGCGTTTTCTAAAGATGGTAAAAAGGTTAGTGGTTATATTGACGCTCCCTCCCGCCAGTCGGTAAAGGAACGGTTAAGTCGGCAAGGAATTTTTCCCGTACAAATTACTCCAGCAACACAAGGTGTACAACGTGGTTTGTTTAAACGTTTTTTCGAACGCGGAGTGAGCCTGAAAGAAAAAATTTTATTTACGAAGCAATTTTCAGTGCTTTTAAAGTCTGGAGTTCCGTTATTGCAAGCGCTTGAGCTGCTAACAGAACATTTTGAAGGGAAGTTGCGTTCTATTGTTATTTCTCTCAAAGATGACATCAGAGAGGGAAGTTCGCTTGCAGATGGGTTGAAAAAATTTCCAAAAGTGTTTGGAAATATCTACGTGCAGCTTGTTCGTGCTGGTGAAGCAAGTGGAAAACTAGAGGTTATTCTTGATCGACTTACCGAATATGAAGAACGCAGAGCTGCGATTAGAAAGCGAATTCGTTCTGCGCTTACCTATCCGGTTATGCAGCTTGTAGCAGCGGTTGTTGTGATT
>Ga0114925_10000339_pt1 | contig 20026 bp, 15 predicted proteins | sample SumtaG_2_FD_87287 | JGI IMG/M metagenome (GOLD analysis project Ga0114925, IMG submission 87287) | Deep subsurface microbial communities from Indian Ocean to uncover new lineages of life (NeLLi) - Sumatra_00607 metaG | ecosystem: Environmental > Aquatic > Marine > Oceanic > Sediment | place... | reverse complement strand
TTCAATAAATTTTACAATCATCCCTCCCTACCTGCGCACCCTTTACCCGGTTGATACTGCTGCGATATTAGCCGGTCTAAACTTTCGATGGATCTCCAATATGACGAACATGGAGTTTCATCTGTACACAGACCCCCGGGGGAAAAGGGAAATAATATCAGGAAACCGGCTTCCTCGGAGAAATGTGGGCACAATTTACCGGGCTACTGATTTAGGCTCAATTCTCGAAGATGGAAATGAGTACTACTGGCAGATACATGGAGATATCAGCACAACTCACGGCCCGGAGCGCGTAAAGGGGCCGCTCAACGGATTCCTCTACTTCAGGGAAATGATTTTTATTGAGGGGCCGCAGCTGACAGACAGGGATAAGAGGGATATAATGGACGAGCTTTATGAAATTCTTATGGAACTGATGAACAAAAGGGCGGCCAAAGGTATAATGGCCTACGATATTGACAGCGTTCTCCTTGACGAGGTCGCAGTTACCAGAGAAGAAATAATGGCTGTTCTTCTAATGATAAAGAAAAAGGAAGCAAAGATAAATGCAATTTATTTCAAATGATGCGTCCTTTTAGGATGATATCGGATGGAGATACAGATGATAGATCTATTTAAAAACGTAATTAAATATTCATGCATAAAGGATTGGAGGCAGGGTATGAACCGGATAAAAAAGGGGAGATTTTTTATTCTTTTAATTCTCGTTGCTGCATTCGTAATTCCAACTCTGGTTTTTACCCAGGATACGATTGCATACATAGGGGAATTGGGCGGCACTGTAACTGTAACTGTAACAAAGAGCAATCCCGGCGAGGTGGCTGCTGAGCTTGGAATGCTCATCGGGGCCGGCGACACTGTAAAGACAGGAAATGAAAGCTATACGAGCATCATATTCCAGGATGACGGAAGCAGGGTAAAGCTGGGCTCCAATGCAGTTATCACATTAAACGCCACGAGGACAAAGAAAAAATTGAATAAGAAGATATTCCTGAGCGCAGGTAAAATCTTCGCAAAGGTGACAAAGAAGAAGGGTACGGATTTTCAGATAAAAACGCCCACTTCTGTGTCATCTGTTAAAGGAACCAGGTTTATTCTTGAGGAAAAGGACTGGGGGGAGACATGGTTGTGGGTTTTAGATGATTTTGTAGAACTTGCAAGCGATGCCGGAAAAATAACGGTCAACAAAGGCCAGAAAGGTATTGCTACAAAAGATGCGCTCAAGATCGAAGAGTTGAAGGATGAGGATATTCCTGTTGAACCGGGTAAACATGAGATGATCATCAATTTTACACGAAGCGATGATACATCAATGAAGAAGGAGCTTCATATAGAGTTCGAAAGATGATATATCTTGAAGTTTGATTTTTTGAACTAAATTTTTTTTTCAGGGTTAATCCGTGAGGGGAAAAAGATGAAAAAAAGAATTAAAATTAAAAATATATGGTTTTCCAGTATAGCTTTTATTTTTTTATACAGTGCCCGCTTACTGTCCGCAGGTACTGCTCCTGAACTTGAGATCATGGGCCCGAAAAGGGGAGAGGAGGTCCCCTTTGGCAGAGATACTGTGATCGCGATCTCAATCTACGATCCCGATGCAGATACTGATATTACAACTGTTGAGCTCATGGTTGATGGGGTCGATGTTACGCGGGAGGCGCAGGTATCGGCATTTCTTGTGACTTTTAAATTTCAGGACACAACAGTTGCGGGAAAACATACTGTTTCATTTAAGATTAAAGACGGGGAGGGAAATGTGTCGGAGCTTGCAAGCTATTTCACTATTCCTCCGAAACCCAAAGAACGTAAAGTCGCCGTCACGGCAGAGGGGAATATAAAAACAGTGGTTGAGTATGGCAGAGAGGCGGACCAGAATACAGTGGGAACTCTTGCTGTAGATGTGTATGGGCATCTGACAAATAGTATCGATTACTCACTGACTTTTGATATGACCAATGAGGAATCTTGGGACGGACAGAGGGTTTCTGTGTACCGCCTTGATCTCTATACAAATATTATGAGCATCGTCCTGGGTAACACGACACCCTCGTTCAGCACCTATACGGTAAATGGTGCGGAGGTATTCGGCGTTCACCTCCTTCCGCAGTTTGGTGCCTATGGAATGGAGCTGGTGTGCGGCCAGATCCTGAGATATGTAGATAAAGATGACCCGAAAACAGCAACATTTAAACGGATGCTTTACGGAGGAAAGATAAAGGTCGGGAATGAAAATACTTTTAGATGGGGCCTCACATTTTTAAAGGTGACGGATAAGACAGATTCCATGAGCGCGTCTCTGGCGGCCCTGGATAACACCCCTTGCCCGAAAGACAACATTGTTTTAGGGATGGATATTAATTTTTCTCTTATACGCGGCCTGGTGAGCTTCAAGGGAGAGGCAAATGAGAGCCTTTTAAGCGAAGATATTACAACAGGAGCAATGAGTGAAGCTGAGAAAGTAGAATGGTTGTTTGCGTACAATTATTCTACTGTACCTGTAGTCCCGGGGTTTCATTCCCTGGCAGCGAATGCAGCGCTCAAAATCGGCCCCATCTCCAATAACACCTTTAATACAGAGTTTAGCTATGTTGGTCCCGGTTACAACTCCCTTGCGAACCCCGCAATCACAAAGGACAGAGTGGGGTTTAAAGCCCGGGATACCCTCTGGCTTTTTAATGAAAAACTCTTTTTATCGTCAGCCTTCCAGTATTACGTGAACAATTTAAAGCAAACGCTCGCTGATACAACAAACAATGTAGGTTATTCATGCAGCACGTATGTTTACCCAAATGACTATCTCAGCATAAATGCCGGATTGGACCTGCAGACTGTTACGGACAATGATGATATTGATGTAGTCAATACTACGATTACCGGAGGAGCAACGCAAAACCTGGATATATTAATTACTAATACGAACATATATTTCAATGGAGTGATTTCTCTCTCCAAGGATAAGGTAACTCCTTCGAAAGATGGAAACATCATTGTGACACGGCTGGGAGCCATCAGCTATTTCATGGGATTTCCGCTGGACACAAAGATTGTGCTGGGGGTTGATTTTGGAGATATTCCAAACTCTCTATATATGGAAGGAAAGGGCGGGTACAGATTTTTAAAAAATGAAAACCTGTACCCCTATGCTGATATCATATATGAAACCGGACCGAAAAACTTTAACCTTGCACTCGGTGTGGATTATGATATACCCAGCGGCCTCACACTGGAGGGTGAGCTCGAGTACATAAATTCAGACGGCAGTCGCGATATCCTTATATCAGCTTTTGCGACACAGGAGTTTTAAATGTCAAAGGAAAATAAAAGGTTTCTCTTTATATTGATTATAGGATTCTTCTCGGCCATTTTTATGATATTTTTTGCGAACCTGGTTTTTTTTGAGAACATCGAGCACAGGATAACGGATTTTAAATTCTCAATAAGAGGAGTTGAAGAGGAAAAGCTTGAGGCATCCAGTATCGTTATTGTGGCAATCGATGACCAGTCATTTGCCGAGATCCCATATAAATATCCCTGGCCCAGGACGTACCATGCAAAACTGGTAGAAAATCTCAATAAAGCGGGAGCAAGGACCATCCTTTTTGATGTAGGGTTTACCGAAGAAAGCACAATTGACCCGGACCAGGACAATGTTTTCAGGGATGCGATTTTTAAAGCGGGAAATGTCGTGCTTGCCGGCAAGATGATTGTTGAAGTGAGAGAAGATTTTTCCATGGTAAGCCTTCTTCCCCCTATAAAAAAACTCCGGGAGGTGTCTCCCTTTGGAATAGCGGATACGAAGTTCGATTCGGATGGATTTGTGCGACGGTATATACTTTTCCGCGATTATAATGAAAACCGTTATTTTTCACTCGGGATAAGCACACTGGTAAATTATCTTGGTCTTCAGGGTGAGCATACGGAGTGGTTCACAGAGACAGAAAAAGGCGATTATTTGCTTGCCGGTTCCTATCTCATCAAAAAGTACGATGATCTGCCTTCTACCTTTATCAACTATTACGGCCCGGCCTATTCATTCAATACCATATCCTATGAGCAGGTTGTTGATGATGAAGGGTTCAAACTCCTTTTTGAAAGAGATACTTTTAAAAATAAAATAGTTCTCGTCGGAGCAACTGTGAGCGAGCTTCATGATCTTTTCTCCACACCCTTTTATGTAGCGGGGGATGAGACACTGACGCCTGGAGTGGAAATACACGCCAGTTTTATCCAGTCCGTTCTGGATAAGAACTTTATCGAGGAGGTGGATGTTTATCTCGTCTATTCCCTGACTTTTATCTTTGCGCTTCTTATAGCGTTTCTGATAAAAAAAACAAAACCCCTGGTCGGTGTGATTTCGGGAGTTGTAATCGGGGGCGGATATTTTATTGCAAATATCATTATATTTACAAATGCAGGGCTCCTCATGAACTTCATTACGCCCATCGGGGGAATAGCTTTAGCGTTTATAGGGTGTAATGTCTTTCAGTATTTCAGTGAGGAAAAGGAGAAACTGTACATTCGATCCGTTTTTAAGCATTACCTTGCAGAAAACGTAGTGGATTCGGTTTTAAAGTCTACCGATGGGCTTACCTTCGGGGGGGAGAGGCAGCACCTTACCGTGCTCTTTTCAGATATCAGGTCTTTTACAACCTACTCTGAGAAGTACACCCCTGAACAGGTTGTATCAATACTTGGAGAATACCTTACTGAAATGGTGGACGTCGTTCTTAAGTTTGGAGGGATGCTCGATAAATTCGTCGGCGATGAGATCATGGCAGTGTTCGGCACACCTTATTATGTACCGGATCACGCTGTAAAGGCGTGTCATACTGCACTCGAAATGATCCGGTGTCTTGACCGGTTGAAGGAAAAGTGGGAGGAGGAGGGGAGAGAGGGTTTCGATATTGGTATAGGAGTAAATACGGGTGATATGATCGTCGGGAATCTCGGATCAAAACAGATATTTGATTACACAGTAATCGGTGATGCAGTGAACCTGGGAGCACGTCTTGAAGGGATAAACAAAGTCTACAAAACAGCCAACAACATTATTATCAGTGAATTCACAAAGAAGGAAATAGACACGCGCTTCACTACCAGGGAGCTTGATTCCGTGAGGGTGAAAGGAAAAAAGGAGCCTGTTGCGATATACGAGCTTGCGGGAGAAGAGGAGGTAATTGTCTACTCTGAAGATTTTATGTCTCTATATGGAAAAGGACTTCAATTATATAAAAAAATGGAGTGGGATCGCTCCATTCAGGAGTTTAAAACAGGGCTCAAAATCAGAGATGATGAAGTAAGCAGGATGTATATAAAGAGATGCGCGTATTTTAAGAAGAACCCCCCGGGAGCAGACTGGGACGGTGTATTTACTCTTAAAACAAAATAATAGAACCCATTTTGAATAATTTTATATTTTCATCCCATACCCACTAATTTACTGTATTAATGTTTTACTCACCTTTTAGAGCAGAGACCCTGATGTGGATAAACCACATTCAAGATTAAAAAGATATTTTCTTGCAAACTAAAGTTTATGCCTATTATGCAAGAAAATCAGTATTAAGGTACTGAACCCTTTTCCACCTTTAAGAAGCTTTCCGCTTTCAATCTGTAAATGTCAATAAGGATAGACCTGCCTTTAACCCGGATTTTTCACAAATTGTTTTAACCGCATAGAATGGGGGAAAGACGGGTCTTGAAAATGATTGGTTTCATATCTGCTCCAAAGTACTTGTTAATTGATAGAACGGATTATAAATTACAATATACGAAAAGGCAAATTCCAATGTTGTTTTAAGAGGAAAAAAATATAGAGGCGTGCAAATATCGATGAAAATACTTGAAACAGGAAAATTGAAGAGTGATTTTTTAGAAGAGCTCCTTGGCAAGATCGAGATTTATGATGAAAAGGTTGTTGTGGGTCCTGGAATCGGAGAGGATGCAGCGGCGCTGGACATGGGAAAGAATTATCTTATTGTTAAAAGTGATCCCATTACATTTGTCTCGGATAGAATTGGCTGGTATGTTGTAAATATAAATGCCAATGATATTGCAGCAATGGGAGGTACGCCGCGCTGGTTTCTTGTTACCATGCTTCTTCCGGAAAAGCGTACAACAGTGTCTACTATAGAAAATATAATGAAGGATTTAAGAAAATCGTGTGATGAGCTCGGGATTGCTCTTATTGGAGGACACACAGAGATCACCCATGGGTTAAAAAATCCAATTCTTTCCGGGACCATGCTTGGAGAAGCGGAAAAAGAGGAGCTCATAAAAAATATGGATATAGGTGAGGGTGATATTCTTTATATGACAAAGGGTGTAGCCATAGAAGCGACATCTATAATTGCACGTGAAAAAAAAGATGATGTGATCCGTCAGTTTGGTAAAAACTTTTATGCGAGATGCCTTTCATTTCTTGAAGATCCAGGGATAAGTGTGGTGCGTGATGCAAAAAGAGCACAGGCGGCTGCAAGGGTGACTGGCATGCATGACCCCACGGAGGGAGGAATTCTGGCAGGTGCGTATGAAATGGCACGCGCTTCTGAAATAGGCCTTGAAATTTATATGGATAGAGTGCCGGTTTATATAGAAACAAAAAAACTTTGTGAATATTTCAGTATCTCGCCATTTAGCTCAACTGCATCAGGCTCACTTCTGATCTCGGTTTCAAGGGAGGAGAGTGCAAACCTTGAGGGCTCATTCAATATGAGAATGAGCGGCATACCATATCTGAGCAAAATTGGAGAGTTTTCAAAAAAGGGTGGGGATGTATATGCAGTAGAGCAGAATAAGAAAAGAGCTATTCATCCCACGGGGAAAGATGATATTACAAAGATACTATAATATTCTGTATTTATCGGAATTCAATGGGTACTATTGAGAGAACTGTTGAATCTTATCAAATATTGAAGGCGTGAGAATATGTCTCTTTTAAAGAGAGTTCTTATAGGCAATCTTATAACAGAAAATAATGTATTTCTAGCTCCACTTGCCGGAATGGGTGACAGAAGTTACCGTATTCTTGGGCGAAAGTTCGGTGCAGGCCTAACTTTTACCGGGATGGTTAGTGCCCATGGCCTTGTAAACTGCAGTAGGCAAACCCTCAATTTACTGAAGATTTCAAAAAGAGAGAGACCTGCTGGAATACAGTTATTTGGTTCAAATCCCGAAATCATGAGTCTGGCTGCCTCGATATGCAGTGATTTTCCCGCTGATATTATTGATATAAACGGTGGATGTTCAGTTAAAAAGGTTATGAATGTGGGTGCAGGGGCCAAAATACTCGGTGACCCACAACTATTTTATAGTCTTGTAAAGGCATGTGCAGATGCTTCAATGTACCCGGTAAGTGTGAAAATACGGCTTGGTTTAACTGAGGATACGATTAATGTCGTTGAAAATGCATTTGCAGCCCAGGATGCAGGAGCATCATTGTTAACACTCCATCCCAGGACAGCAAAGGATAAATACAGCGGACATGCCAGGTGGAAATATATCGGGCTTGTTAAATCGATTCTGAAAATCCCTGTATGCGGGAATGGTGATATAAAAACACCGGAAGATGCAGTGAAGATGATCAGAGAGACAGGATGTGATGCTGTAATGGTGGGGAGGGCAGCAATAGGGAATCCATGGATTTTACAGAATATTATTAAGGCTCTTAAAATATATCCGCAAATGATAGAAACAGAAATTCCTACAAAGGACGAAAAAATAAAGTGCGCACTTGAACATTTGAATATGATTGTTGATTTTAAAGGAGAGGTGAGAGGGGTAAGGGAAGTAAAAAGACATATTCACCGATATCTTAAGGGAATACCATATATTTCCAGGGTAAGAGACAGCTTTTTCAGGACATATACGAAGGACGAAGTTGAAAAAAAACTGTTAGACCTTTTAGGGTAAATTTTATTTTTTAAGCCTTCCCTTGAAGTTTGACAGTATCTGTAAAATTAAAAGGAGCAACTGATCATGGTTATGAAAATGACAAAATACTCTGTGCTGCTTTTGGGTGTTTTATCAATATTTTTTTTTGTTTATCCCGGGATTGGGATTAAAGCCAGTCAGGGAGCGGAATTAAGAGTATTGGAGAGTATTGATGTAGATAAAGCAGCAGAGCTAATAGAAAAAAATAAAGATAACCCGGATTTTACTATATTGGATGTCCGGACTCTTTCAGAATATCGATCCGGCCATTTAGAAAATGCGATCAATATTGATTTTTATTCTGATTCTTTCCGCGAAGAGCTCGAAAAACTTGATAAAACCAGGACCTATCTCATACACTGCAGGTCAGGTGCCCGAAGTCTTAAGACACTCAAATTAATGGAAGAGCTTGGGTTTAATGAAGTGTATGATATGATCGGTGGAATTATAGGCTGGGAGCAAAAGGGATATAAAAAGATCCTATTTCACAAAAGCGTTATAAATTGCCCTTACAGCAGTTTCAAAATTATCAGTTTCCACACCGACAATAATATTTATTTCACTCGAGCCCTGATCTATCATGCGTACATTTACATTATTATTTCCAAGGGCAGTGAAGAGCTTTGCTGCTATACCCGGTGTATAGGCCATGCCTCTTCCGACTGTTGCAATAAGTGCCATATTGGGATAGACTTCAATTGAGTCCGGCTTGCAGTCAGATTTTATTTCTTGCAGTACCTTTTCGAGCTTATAGCCAAGCCACGAATCGGAAATCACCAATGAAATGGTATCAATTCCTGAAGGCATGTGTTCAAAGGATATGCCGTTTACTTCGAGTACAGAGAGAAGTCTCCTCCCATACCCAATCTCTGTATTCATGAGCGCTTTTTCAATCGTTATGATAGTAAAGTCTTTTCGGCCTGCAATTCCCGTAATTGTTCCGGTATGGGTAATGGGGTCTGCATCCTTCACAATAAGAGTGCCCGGATCACCCGGCCTGTTTGTATTTTTTATTTTCACGGGAATCCCTGCCTCTCTAACCGGGAAGATAGCCTCATCATGTAGGACATGTGCACCCATATATGCAATTTCCCGAAGTTCACGGTAGGTTATCGTATCTATCGGTTTGGGGTTGTCAACAATATTTGGGTCAGCCATAAGAAGCCCTGAAACATCCGTCCAGTTTTCATAAACATCAGCATGCACACCTCTTGCAACTATTGCACCTGTGATATCGGACCCCCCCCGCGGGAAGGTTTTTATTTTACAATCATGGATCCTCCCATAAAAGCCGGGAATAATTGCCTTTTCGTACAGGGAGAGGTGTTTTTCCGTTTCTTCCTCAGTACGTTTTTCGTCAAGTTTCCCTGAATCATCAAAAAAAATGATTTCACAGGGATCAACAATATCATAACCAAGTATCTCAGCGAGTATAATTCCAATAAGGAATTCCCCTCTGCTTGCGGTGAAGTCGGCCGACGCCTCTTCTATGATCTTTTGCTTGATTTCATCAAGATACGGCACCAGGGCAAGAGAAAGCTCAAGGTCGCTTACGATTTCCAGATACCGATCTGCGATTATATTAAATATATCATTGAAAGGCACGTTCTGCTGAACATGCGCGTGGCACAGGTAAAGAAGATCGGTAATTTTCCTGTCTGAGCTGTAACGTTTTCCAGGAGCTGAAGGTACGATATACCGGCGTTCTTTATCTGCAAGAATAATTGACTGTACCTTACGGATTTGATTTGCATCAGCAAGCGATGTCCCTCCGAATTTAGCTACTTTAATTCCCATAAGATCAATTCTCCCTGTCATAGGATATAATTTTTATTACGATAAGTAAAAATAGTGTAGTAGTCAAGGTGAACCGGGAAAATTTATTTAAGCAGGGTTGGAAATTTACAGCTCTTCTTTATTTAACAACAATATTCAGAAGCTTGTTCGGAACAACAATCACTTTCACGATGTTTTTGCCTTCAATATGTTTCCTGATCTTTTCGTTCTGTAAAGCCAGCTCTTTAAGAACATCTTCTTCGGTGTCTCGCTGTACCCCAAGGCGTTCACGGAGCTTCCCGTTTACCTGAACCACAACTGTTATTGTATCCTGTTTTGCGAGTTTATCATTGTAGTCTGGCCAGTGTTCATGAATAATAAATCTGTCATATCCTATTTCATGCCAGAGCTCCTCTGTTATATGCGGGACAAAAGATGAGAGAAGAATGAGGATTGTTTTCAACCCATGCAGGTAAGCGAAAAGTAGTGTTTCATCCCCTTTTGTGCTTTCTGCTGAGATGGTATAAAAATAATTGACCATTTCCATAATGGAAGAAATTGCAGTATTGAGGTGGAAGCGTATTTCAATATCTTCGCTTACCTTTTTAATTGTTTTATAAGTGACAAAGAGAATTTCTTTTTCAAGCCCTGTACATTCTATTTTTACAAGCGCCTCTTTTTCGTAGGCGGCAAGAAGCTCAATCTTTCCGTTAAAAAGGCCTTTTGCAGAAGACAAAAGTCGGTACACCCTGTTGAGAAACCTGAAGGCCCCCTCAACACCTTTGTCAGACCACTCGAGGTCCTTTTGAGGTGGGGATGCAAAAAGTATAAAAAGGCGCGTTGTATCAGCGCCGTATCGTTCAATTATTTTATCAGGGTCTATAACATTCTTTTTCGACTTTGACATTTTCTCTATCCGGCCGACAGAGGCCTCCTCGCCGCATTTGCTGCATATGTTTTGGCTGTTAATTTCAGAGGGGAAAAGATAACCGTCATTTTTACAGTAGTGTGTTTCTTTAGTCACCATACCCTGGGTGAGCAGCCGTTCAAAAGGTTCGTCAATGCTTACCAGGTTTATATCCCGCAAAAACTTTGTGAAAAAGCGAGCATAGAGGAGGTGAAGAATTGCATGCTCAATCCCTCCGATATACTGGTCCACGTTCATCCAGTAATCCGTGTCATCTTTTTTAAAAGGGGCTTTTTTATCCTCGGGGCTGCAGTATCGCTCAAAATACCATGACGAGTCGATAAAGGTGTCCATTGTGTCAGTTTCTCTGCGGGCAGACTTTCCACATTCCGGACACTCTGTATGAAGGAAATTTTTGCTTGTTATTAAAGGGTTTTCATTTTCTAAAAAAACAACATCTTCAGGGAGTATCACCGGTAAATCCTCTTCATGCACCGGTACAATACCGCATGATTTACAGTAAACAACAGGAATGGGAGTACCCCAGTACCTCTGTCGTGAAATAAGCCAATCCTTTAATTTATAATTAACCTCTCTTTTCCCGAGTCCTTTTTTTTCTATATAGTCTGTAATTTTCTCTATTCCATTCCTGTTTGGGAGGCCGGTAATCGGCCCGGAATCAACATTGAAGCCGTCTTCGACATAGGCCTCGGTCATTGTCATAGGATCAAGGGAGTTATCTTTATTTTGAATAACGACCTTTACCGGTAGATTGTACATTTTTGTAAACTCGAAGTCCCTCTGGTCATGTCCGGGTACTGCCATGATTGCCCCGGTGCCGTACTCCATCAGCACGAAATTTGCCAGATAAAGGGGTATTTTTTCATTATTTAATGGATTCAGGACATACTTTCCGGTAAATATGCCTTCTTTTTTATAATCTTCACTTGAGCGTTTTATCTTGTCCTCTTTTTTTACTTTTTCTACGAAGTTCTGTAATTCTTTTTTATTCTCAGCTTCCCTGATAATGTTGCCTACGATTGGATGTTCAGGAGCAATTGCCATGAAGGTAACCCCGTATATGGTATCGGGCCGTGTGGTGAAGATAGGGAAATCTTCATTATCGAGTTTAAAGTTTACAAGAACACCTGTACTTTTTCCTATCCAGTTATTCTGCATTAGTTTTACCCGGTCAGGCCAGTACGGCATTTTATCCAGCCATTCAAGCAGTTCCTCTGCATAATCAGTAATCTTAAGAAACCACTGAGACAGGTTTTTTTGAACTACCTCGCTCCTGCATCTCCAGCAGCCGCCGTTTTCCACCTGTTCATTGGCGAGCACAGTTCTGCACATGGGACAGAAGTTTACGGCTGCTTCCTTTTTGTATGCAAGTCCCTTTCTATACATCTGCAAGAATATCCACTGGTTCCACCTGTAATATTCAGGTCTGTAGGTCGCAACTTCCCTGTTCCAGTCATAGGAAAATCCAAGAAGCATGAGTTGGCTTTTCATCTTTGAAATGTTGCTGTTGGTCCATTTTGCCGGATGTATTCCCCTCTCTATGGCTGCATTTTCAGCCGGGAGTCCAAATGAATCCCAGCCAATTGGATGAAGCACATTGCACCCTTTCATATTTTTATACCTGGCGAGCACATCACCTATTGAATAGTTACGCACATGGCCCATGTGTATGTTTCCTGAAGGATAGGGAAACATTTCCAGGCAATAGAATTTCGGGGATTTGTTATCCCTGTGGACCGAAAAAATGCTATTTTTCTCCCATTCCTTCTGCCATTTTGTTTCAATTTTTTGAAATGGGTACGCTTCCATAGCCATAGCTAAAGCTCCCGGGCTGATGATGTAGTATTTTTAAATGTGAGAATAGTAATCATATATGGAAAAGCGGTCAATGTATTTATATCTTCCTGAACAAAGCGCTTGACTTTAGACCTGTACTGCTGTATAAATTAACCAGGCCGGAGTGGTGAAATTGGTAGACGCACTGGACTCAAAATCCAGCGGGGGCAACCTCATGAGGGTTCGAGTCCCTCCTTCGGCAACTGCTGCGTAGCTATCCGTAATTTTCTTTTCGGAAATAACTTCAATTGTATTAAAAGGATTTTCTTCACACCATTTTTGATTTATTTTTATACAGGCCTGATGTATAATCTTTTAAATTAATTTTAATAGGTTTTATAGTCGAATGGTTAAGAAATCTGCTTGTTTCGTTTACTATTAAAAAGGGGAGAAGAAATGTTTATAAGCTGTGTTACTGTGTATGTGAAGGAAAATCATATCCAGGATTTCATTGATGCTGCTGTAAAAAATCATGAAGGATCTTTGAAAGAGCCGGGTAATATGAGGTTTGATGTTTTACAGTGCATAGACAATCCTGCGCGTTTTTTGCTTTATGAGGCATATGAGAGTGAAGAAGCATCAAAGGCGCATAAATTAACCGAGCACTATTTAAAATGGAAAGAAACGGTTGATCCTGTTATGGCAAAGCCCCGCGAGGGTATTCCCCATAGAGTCATTGCTCCGAAAAATAGAGATCAGTGGTGATTTTCCCCTGCCGTCTGAATCGGGCCTATTTAAGTTTTATTTATGGGTTTATAAATCGTATTTTACTGTAGGGTCGATGTACAAATTGCCTGCGGCAATTCATGAATTGCCCCTACTAAAGGGAGAGAGCAATGGATGTAAACACACTGATGAATAGAGGATTGCTGGATATTAAGCCATATGTGTGCGGAAAGCCAAAAGAAGAAGTAGCAGAGAAATATATGGTAAAGGAGCCGATCAAAATGAATTCCAATGAAAATCCGATTGGAGTTTCACCTGTCGCTCTGTCCTATGCATCCGAAATTCTGCCGCAGGCGAATATATATCCCGAGGGTTCAAATAAAAAGTTGAGGGAGGAAATTGCACGGTTGTTTACGCTGAGCCCTGATAATGTTATTGTAGGCAGCGGGGCTGATGAAATCATCTATTATAGCGCAATGAGCTTTACCAATGATAACGACGAAGTAATAATACCGAGAATAACATTTCCAATTTATGAGATAGCTTTTAAAATGATGAGGGCAAAAATTGTTACAAGTCGTATGGATGGGTATATAATCGACCTTGATGACATTGTAAACCAGATTACAGAAAAAACAAAGATTATTGCTCTTTGTAATCCGAATAATCCGACAGGACATGCATTGAATAAAAAAAAGATATCCTGGTTTGTAAAAAAGGTTCCTGATAAAATCATCATTATCATGGATGAAGCATATATGGAATTCGCAGACCGTGAGGTATTCCCTGATACCATTGCAATGTATAAGGATGGTTATAAAAATATTTTTATCATCAAAACACTTTCTAAGGCCTTTGGACTTGCCGGGTTCAGGGTAGGGTACGGAATAGGGCATGCAGATTTTATCAGGCTCATGAATAGAATAAAGCTACCATTTAATATAAGTCTCGTGTCTCAGCATGCTGCTATAGGCGCATTAATGGACAATGAGTTTTTAAATAAAACCATTGAAAATACAAAAGAAGGACGGAAGATGATATATAATGCCATGGATACATTAGGTCTTTCTTATGTACCATCCAGCACAAATTTTATTCTTATTGATACAGGGCAGGATGGCGATTTTATAGCAGAAGAGCTCATGAAAAGAGGGGTAATTGTAAGATCCGGAAAAAACTATGGTATGAATACATCAATTAGAGTCACCATTGGTACCAGAGAACAGAATAGTGAATTTATTAAAGCATTGGGTAATATTATGAAATAATTTCATGAGGAATGTAAATAGAATATCAGATCGCCTGAAAGAAAGGAGATGAGGATTGATAGAGCTCAATTTTGAAAAAGAAAATGGATTCATACCTGTAATTACGCAGGACTTCAAATCAGGTGAGGTTCTGATGATGGCATTTATGAACATGGCAGCCTGGGAGCAGACACTAAAAACCGATTATGTTCACTACTGGAGCAGATCGAGAGATAAACTCTGGAAGAAAGGTGAGAAATCGGGTAATCTGCAGGAGGTGAAGGAAATAAGAATTGATTGTGATAATGACTGTATTTTAATTAAGGTGCATCAAATAGGGGATGCAGCATGCCATACAGGATACAAAAGCTGCTTTTATCGAAAGATAAAAGGAGAGGATATTATAATAGACAGTGAGAAAATCTTTAATCTTTAAAAAAATATTCTAATAAATATGAATAATTAACTGAAAAAATAAAAACCAATGGAGATAGGCCATGAGTAATAATATACTAAAAATAGGAATACCTAAGGGGAGTCTTGAGAAGGCGACCATTGAGCTTTTCCAGAATGCAGGCTGGAAGATATCTGTTTCATCAAGGAACTATTTTCCATCTATTGATGATAATGAGCTCTCATGCTCACTGGTGAGGGCCCAGGAAATGGCACGGTATGTTGAAAGCGGCGTGCTTGATGCTGGTCTGACAGGACTTGACTGGATTATGGATACAGAAGCGGATGTTGAATTGATATCAGATCTGGTATATTCAAAGGTAAGCACTCAAAAGGCCAGGTGGGTATTAGCTGTTCCTGCAAATTCTGATATAAAGACTTTAGAGGACCTGACAGGTAAAACAATATCAACAGAATTAGTAAACTATACCAGAAGGTTTTTTAATGATAGAAATATTCAGGTAAATGTTGAGTTTTCCTGGGGTACTACAGAAGCAAAAGTTGCCGAAGGCCTTGTGGATGCGATTGTAGAAGTAACAGAAACAGGAACAACGATAAAAGCACACGGATTAAGAATAATTTATACACTCTTTGAGACAAACACAAAGTTTATTGCCAATAAGAACAGTATGCTTAATTCCTGGAAAAAAAATAAGATCCGGCAGGTTGCGCTTCTCCTGCAGGGAGCACTGAATGCAGAAAATATGGTGGGCCTGAAAATGAATGTCCCGGAAGAAAAGCTTGAAGGTGTAATAACCATATTACCGAGCTTAAACGCTCCGACAATAGCGAAACTTTACGGCACTGAGTGGTTTTCTGTAGAAACGGTTATTTCGGAAGGGATTGTTAGAGAGCTTATCCCCAGGCTTATTCAGCTCGGCGCTGACGGAGTTATTGAATATTCACTCAACAAGGTAGTTGGGGAAAAGGATTTATTCACCTAGATATGAAAACAGATTTGAATACCTCGGGCAGCCTAATGTGCCTGGGGCAGCCACTTGTGCCTGGTACAGGCAACGGGTTGCCCCTACATTAACGGTGCTGGCCGGATATACAAGGTTCGGCTGGAGCATATTTAAAAGAAGACGATCTTATAAAAACACCAGTGAAATATGCCGAAGAGTATACCGGCAAAACCGATTGGAAACTGATACTTGTGAAGCATTTTTTTCAGTTTTCCAGCAAAATTGCCCTTAAACCCTTTGAGAGTTTCAAGGAACTCAATCGAAATGAACACTCCCAGCAGGATAGCGAAAACAGAGGGTAAGAAATCTCCGAATATAGGGATCAGCGGATTGCCGGAATGATGGTATGGAAAAATAAACTTTATAGTTCCAATAATCAAAATGGCAAGTCCTATGATGATCTTATAAGATGATATTTTATCATCTATATTTTTTAATACGGTATATTTTTTCATAAATAAGGGCATGACAGCAATAAATCCACCAATTAAGCACGCAAGACCTAAAAAGATAACCATCTTTTCCTCCTTTTATATTAAAATTGAACTGCCACCTCTTCTATCATATCCCACCCATCAATACCTCTTTTATTTCACCGTTAATGAAGATTTTGCCTTGAGAAAAAGGTTAATTGATTTAAGCATATTCACTGAATGTTTTAATTGGAGATCATACTCGAGATCGAAGAGATCAGGGATCCTATTTTTTTCAAGCTCGTTTTTTATTAACCGTTTTACGATAATGCGTTTAATCTCGATGTTGTTTTGGCTCAGCTGTTCCATAAGACCCTCAAAATCCTCATCCGTATAGGTTTCATGATCCTTTACAAAGGATTTTATCAGTTCCATTTCATTCACTTTTTTAATTGCTTCTATTTCACTCTCTGTAATCTCGACTTCTTTTACGATCTCATCAGGTTCGATTCCAATGTGGTGTATGGATTCTCCTGAAGGAGTATAATAAAGTGCTGTAGTTATCTTAATACCTGAACCATCCGGAAGCTCTCTTACTGTCTGTACCGATCCTTTTCCAAAGGTCTTTTTTCCAATGAGGACACCCCTTTTATTGTCTTTTATTGCACCTGCAAATATCTCAGATCCTGATGCGCTGCCCTCGTTTACAAGTACAATAAGGGGGATGTCTGGCGCAATGGTCTTTTCATGGGACTGAAAGGTCTGGTTTTGACTTTTGAGTCTTCCTCTTATCGATACAATAGTCCCCTTATTAAGAAACATATCTGCTATTTCAATTGATGAACTAAGAAGGCCCCCGGGATTATTCCGCAGGTCGATAATCATGGAATCTATATTCCGGGATCTAATTTCATTAATATGCTCCCTCAGGGCATCTGAAGTAGGCTCACTGAATTGGGCTATACGGAAATACCCGATATGATTATCAATTACCGTTGACTTTACTGTTTCAAGCTTTATCACTCCCCGTACAATGGTAAAATAGAGGGGCTCTTCTACTGATTCTCTCTTTATTGTAAGCGTTAAGCTTGTTCCAACATCCCCTCTTATCATTTTCACAGCATCCATTGTTGTAAAGCCTTCTGTTGTATTGCCGTCGATCTCGATAATCTTGTCTCTTGCTTTTAATCCTGCACGGGCAGCTGGTGTATCATCTATCGGGGATATGACTGTGATCCACTTATCCCTCAAACCAATAACGATACCCACTCCTCCAAACTCGCCCTTTGTTTCAGTCTGAAGCTCATCAAAGAAATCCTTTGACATATAGGTAGTATGAGGATCATCAAGTGATTCAATCATCCCGTTTAAGGCACCATGAATGAGTTTATCAGGCTCTACTTTTATTTCATCGTAGTACTCGGTTCTCAAGAGGTTGAAGACCTCATTAAACAGTTTCAGGTTATCATAGGTTTTTTCAGAATCACCTGCAAAAATCCAGTTGTTCAGTCCTGAGGCTGTTGTCACGATCAGCAACACAAGAACGAGAATGATCCATACTAATCTTTCTTTATTTTTCATATTTTTTTCCTGCCTATCCTGTTTATCTAAATTTTACTCCTCAAACCTTATTTGTCAAATAAAAGTATTGTTTTGTAGAAAATAAAGTGATAAAGTTGAAAATATTATTATTTGAAGTAGGGGCAGGTTTCAAACCTGCCCGTAATGTGTAAGCAGAGTGAGATAAATTTAAAATAATATGGTACTTATTTTTGTTGTTCTGGTAGGTTTATCAATTGCAAGCTTTATCGGAAGTCTTTCCTACAGGATACCCAGAAATATATCGATTGTGACTCCCCCCTCGTTCTGTATATCCTGTAAAAAAAGATTAAAGCCGTATGATCTTATACCTGTACTGAGTTATATTCTGCTTGGAGGAAGATGCAGATACTGCAGGAGTAAAATACCTCTGAAATACTTTATTCTTGAGCTGAGTGTTCCCCTTATTTATGCAGCTCTGTATTTGAATATTGGATCTGGACATGCCTTTTTCATCTACTGCTATCTTATTACAGTGCTTGTATATCTTACCCTTGTTGATATTGATTACGGGGCAATCAGTTTCTATGATATTATACCCGTGTACCCTGGAGGGATTGTTTTGATGTTTTTCTCTTTTTTAGGGAAATTGCCATATATGGCACGGCACTACCTTTACGGAGCTGCTGCAGCATCAGTGTTGCTTTTAATCAGTTGTCTCATTGTATATATTATAAAAAAACGTGTGCCCATAGGCGTGGGTGATTTACTGGTGATTCCTGGGGTTTCCCTTCATTTCGGGATGGTCGAAGTGATAAGGATTATGATTTTTTCATCTATCATTGGTGTTTTATCAGGTTTTGCACTAATTTATACAGGAAAAGTAGTAAGGGATTTTAAATTCCCCATGATACCGTTTCTGACAGCAGGAGTATTAATTGAAATTCTTCTTTTTTAGTGTTAAATTATAAGGTATGATTAAAAAACTATTTATTCTGTCTTATTTATTTATAGGTGTATTTGTGCTATTTCAGGCTTCTAAACTGATAGGTACAATGCTTGAGAGAAAATTATTGAGCTATAAGCTTGATACTAACATAGAAAAGGTAAAGAATAGAGAGGTTTTATTTTCTGCCGGCTTCGGTTATGATAATTCCATTCTTTTATCGCCCCTTTTTTCCGTTTACGAGACTGCACCTGCCGGGCCGGAAACTGAAGAAATTCCGGTTTCCTTATCTCCGTTGTTAAAAAAATATGAGCTCAACGGTGTGATACTGTTGTCCGGAGATAGATCAATTGCGCTTATACGGAGGGCAGGACAGCAGGCAAGTGAAATTTATCACAGGGGAGACCGTCTTGAGAATGTACAAATTGTGAAAATAGAGAAAGACCGGGTTTTTTTAAATGATGGAAGAAATACAGTGATTCTTCCAATGTATTACAAATACCGTGATAAAACGGCACAGAGGAGTGAAAAAATAGTCCGGAGCTCTGGAAGTGCTGATAAGTTTTCGACTTCAAAACAGGTAAAAAAGGTGCTGAGCAGGAGTGATGTTGAAAGCAGGGTGTTTCAGAAAGTCAATGAGATATTAACACAGATTGCAATAAGCCCCTATATGCCGGATGGGAAGATGGAAGGTTTAAGGCTGGCAAGAGTGCCAAAGAATAATATCATATATGAGCTTGGCGGAAGAAGCGGAGACATTGTTAGAAGGGTAAATGGACATGAAATAAACCAGATTGAGCAGATGTATAAATTATGGGAAAATATTAAAGATGATTCTTTTGTCAGTGTGGATCTTGAGCGTAATAATCAGATGTATACCTTCAGTTTTGAGATAAGAGAATAAGGCGCAGTCCATTCATTATATTTTTCTTAACTTTCTTCGGGTTTAAATGCCCCTTGGCGTACAAACCTTTATACTCCTTGTTTAACATTCTTTTTTTTAATGAAATTTTATTAATAAAAAATGATATTTTTTCTTGACATATATTTTCAATAATGGTACTATTTCTCATTATTTACATAAATCGGTGTAAATCTGTATTGCAGTAATGGATACGCGGTATCTGGAAACATGTTCTTTTCCATATTTTATTTAAGAATGATTGAATATTTGACGAAAAGTATAAAACCTTGTATATTATGTACTTTAAAAATTTAATCACAAAAGAACTGATATATATAATAATCCCTATACACCAACAGGGTCAATAATTTTTTGTTATAGATTAATGTTTTTTTACTTTTTTTTAAAAAAATTACTTGCA
>Ga0114925_10000338_pt1 | contig 20050 bp, 24 predicted proteins | sample SumtaG_2_FD_87287 | JGI IMG/M metagenome (GOLD analysis project Ga0114925, IMG submission 87287) | Deep subsurface microbial communities from Indian Ocean to uncover new lineages of life (NeLLi) - Sumatra_00607 metaG | ecosystem: Environmental > Aquatic > Marine > Oceanic > Sediment | place... | reverse complement strand
GCCTGGAACAAGAGCCGCACGGATACCCATTGAGTTCAGAATCCAAAAGTACATAGAGATCCGCGGTACACCGAAGACCGTGATGACCGAAAAGAGGGCCGCTGTTGCAGCCCTCAGGTCACTTGGGTTCCTGGGATGCGCGGAAAGGGTATCCGCACTTCCTCTTGAGAAGATTCTCAGGTCAGAGCAAATAGAAAGATTTGTCGCACAATGAGATCTAGGCTTTTGAGCGAACATGAAATTGCTCTTGCAGAGGACAGCAGGTCGCTCATTCGGGCCAAAGATGTGCCGGTACTGGCCAGCGAAAGCCTTCGTGAGGCGCGCAGAAGGATCGGCAGGGAGGCCTATGTCATTCGCCGACGGATGGGTATATTCACCCACGGTCGGAGGTTTACTGTGACTCTGAGAGGGTCAGTGTGGCTCCAAAAGGGATTCAGGGACTTGAGCACGTTCTCGCAGGCCATGATTCTTTGGCACGAACTTGTGCACATCTACCAGCGGAAAATGATGGGTCATGTCAAATTCGAGTTGAGGTACCTGAATCCTCACACGAGATGGGCGCTAGAGGTTCCCGCCTACCGCATGAGCATAAGGTGCGCCGAGAGGATGTCAGACGGGAAGTTTGACTCGAAGGCATTCATCGATGCCAAGCTGGCTTCATTCCGGTCCGGATACCAGATGTCGGCCATACCGTTTAGCCAGTTTGTCAGAGAGACCTCGCGGATTTGGAAAAAAGAATCCCTCGAACCTAGCTGAGAAGCCCGAACCAAGTTCTCGGCCCCACCTCTGTGGCGATGGGCGAGTCAACGACTGTGTTAAATGCGCTAAGTGCCGCCAGGGTCTTCTCCCCAGGGATCCCGTCTGGCAGCCCGTCTTTGCCAACGAGTCCATCCGGGCCAAACCCATGGCTGAGAAGAAGGCCCTGTACGATCATGACCGTGGACTGATCGGCGGTTCGGATGTCAACGATGGGCATGAGGCCTTGACTACTCGTGTCTGGAGGAGCTGGAGACATGGCTAGATCGTTAAGCTGCGCGGCAGTGCCGTTGAAACGATTAACATCAACGGCACCCCGGATCCCGGACACGGGTCCATGGTAAGCAAAATCTCCGCCACCCGACCACTGCCAGAAAGACCATCTCCAGTTCCCATTGGCGATGGTCTCCGGCTCAGATCTTGTCTTGGTGTAATACACCTGCCATAGCGTCCGGTCGGAGAACAGATCGGTGTTGGAGACCTCGTAATTCCAAACATTTGACCCGGTGTAGATGCCCGCTGGTCTTCCAAGCTCGTTCTCCACCACGTCGAGCCACCCCTGGATCCATGGAATGTTCTCCTTGCCGTCACTCTCGCTGTACTTCTCAAAATCAAGCATTGCGGGCAGACACCCATTTTGATAATGACCCAATTCCTTTGCGACACGTGCAAAGTGACGGCCCTCCTTTTCTCCGCCAGATCTCCCGGGCCTCAGGTCGGGTCGGGCAAAGTGGTAGAGCCCTCTGTACATTAAGGTTTCAAGAAGGCCCTTCCAATAAACAGCAACCGATGGGTCTGTGAGGTCGGCACCCTCGGTGGCCTTGCAGAAGCAGAATCGCATCCCATCTCTTTCTACCTTATAAAAGTCTACGCTCCCTTGGTACCTGCTGATGTCTATGCCCTGTATCATGTCCGGTCTCCTTCTGATAAAATGTCCGAGTGCTCGGGCCAATCTTCCTCGACTATGCGTCAACCACGCCGACTGCTCCGGAGGTTGTCGAGGCCATGCTTCCGTACTTTTATCAAGAGTATGGTAATCCGTCCAGTCGTCATTGTCTGGGAAAAAGCGCGCGGAGTGCTGTCGATTGGGGCCGCGGTGCTATCGCTGATATTCTCTCGGCAAATCCCGATGAGATCTACTTTACTAGCGGGGCTACCGAGTCCTGCAACCTCGCGATCTTCGGCACCTTCTCAAGTGCGGAAAGACGCCACTTTGTAACCACGACCATCGAGCATAAGGCAGTCCTGGAGCCCATGCAGGCCATGGAGGCAATGGGGCATGAGGTGACGTATGTGGCTCCTGAGCCGAACGGCTGTCTCACTGCGGAGTCTGTGATCGCAGCCCTCCGCCCAGACACTTATCTTTGCAGCATGATGGCGGTCAATAATGAGGTGGGCACTATCCAGCCCATCTCCGAAGTCGCCGAAGCCTGTCGGTCGATGGGTGTCCTGTTCCACTGCGACGCGACTCAGGGCTTTGCAAAGATGCCTATCGATGTTCGGAGTGGGATCGATCTTCTTAGTTTGTCGGGCCATAAGATATACGGACCCAAGGGTATTGGTGCCTTGTACAAGAGGGATGGAATCGAATTAATCTCCCAGTCCGTTGGCGGGTCGCAGGAGGACGGTCTCAGGGCGGGTACGTTAAACGTGCCCGGCATTGTCGGCCTGGGCTACTCTGCCCGCATGTGCGCATCGGAAATGAGTTCGTTTTGGGAACGCTGCGCACATCTCCAAGGACTATTCATTCGCAGCCTTGGGAAGGTGTGTCGACTTAACGGGTGTGAGGACAGGAAGGTGCCTTGGATATTGAATATCTCCATACCAGACTCCGATGCTCGGGCGCTCACTCAGATAGATGGACTTTGCATATCTAAAAGCTCGGCCTGTGCAAAGAGCGATGAGCCTAGTCACGTGCTTAAATCGATGGACCTGGATGAAGATACGTGCAAGTGTGCCATCAGGGTAAGTTTCGGGCGACCGACCACCGAGCAAGACGTCGTGAGGGCGGCGCAGATGATTCGAGGATGATATGCCGATTTTCGACCGCGACCTAGACCCCCAGTTCTTTGATCAGAATGCAGCCCTATTTGGGGATATGGGAAGGGGATGGGATGGATGGATCTCCGATACGACCGGGATGTTGGAGACGCTTCCCGAGTCCGTTGCGTCCGCCGAGATGCTCAAGCAGGCAGTCTATGGCCCGCTTGGTGCGGCGCTCAACACAGCAAGGGAGGTCGGCGCGTACTCAGATGTGATGTCATCGATAATTTCCTTGTTTGACAACTGCAGGTCTGTTGTCGACAACGCGATATCATCCGTAGAATCTTTTTTGAGGGATGCAGCCGCAGGCCTAATCTCCTCATTCTCGGAGATTTTCGGGAATACATGGGCTGCAATCTCAAGTGCCATCGATTCCCTCTCCTCTGTGAGCGAGGCCATTCCCATGGTTGGGAGCATCATTCGCACTGCAATATCCAGTTTTAGGATTTGGGGAAAGTTGCTTCGCAGGATTGCAAGGGGTAAAGAGGGGAGAGGGAGTTGCGAGTCATGGAATTGGGCAGTGGAATTCGCTGCAGAGGACAGTGCAATCGCAAAGTCTTACGCAGAGAGTATAGGTTTTAACTGCACAAACCTATTCTTGCCCCCCAGCAATGACGCCCCCGCAGAGGTTCGGAGGATGAACATCGCGAACCCCAAGGGGAATCACTATGAGTCATGGCAGTCGAGGACTTCATTCTCCTACATGCCGGGCCTCGGGGCCCGATCCTGCTTTTCGAGCGGCATTCCTTACATCGGCCAAGAACCCGATGGTCCGGGCTTAGCCCGAGACCGCTGGGAGTCCATCATGAGCATGTCTGCCTCTGGCATAAGACGCCCGTGGCTACCATTCGATGCTTCCCTATATCCGAAAAAGCCTGCACGAGCCGTCTATCGTCCTGGACGTCATCTGCAGACCACTGGTAGCATACCCGTAAATCCGTTCCCAAAATCTACTGCCATCTGTGAGGGAGCATTTGCGCTTTGCACCGGAAACTACCCCCAAGCCCTCATGGTCGATTGGGATGCGGTTTGGTCTAGATGGGAGAACTTCGCATTTGGAGGAGGATATGCGGAGAAGACATCCGACCTATCGTGCGAAGGTTTTAGGGCCAAAGGCGGCTTGCCTTGGTCGTATGGTGGCATAAGAGGATACGGCGACGGCCTTCTAGTGTACGAGGACTCCGTAGTGGTAGGTGCCTCACTATGGAATCTAGTGACGGGGAGCGCAGTCACATCTAGCAGCGACTTCACGGACTGGTTTCTGGGATTCGAGAGTTCAAACCCAGATATCATGCGAGACAGCTATGGCTCACTTCCATTTTACGGAGAACCATGGAACAGGCCTCTTCGCACAAACTCACAGGTCTGGTACATAAAATACGTCTGCGAACGACTCAAGCAGAGACAGGTTGCCCTTAGTCAAACTGACGCTGCTGCCTACGCGAAACTCCCCCATGTGCCGAGCTATCTGCAAAAGTCCATCGGAGGGGGCCGAGGGAAGATACTGTCGAGGGGTGGCGTTGGCATTGACTTAGCCATGGCCACAGCCGCAGACCCCGTGTTTGCGAATGCCGTACGCTCGAAGGTGAAAACGACGTTTGTAAACCCCAACGTCGCACCCATCAGCATTGGCGGCCCGAACATCTACCCACCCAAAGATTGGCAGCCTCCGTCAGATGGAGCGCGGAGTCGCGGTGGGGGGAGCATGATGCCTCTACTCCTTGCGGGCGGGGCCGTACTCGCTCTCGGAATGATGAGAAAGAGAAGATAATGGATCCCCTCGCGCAAGAGTTACCCAACCTGCTTCAGGGCCAGCTTGACGGCCTGAATGCGTTTTTTAACGAGTCTATCGGGGCGACATACGACTCCGACTGGGCCTTCCATGCGATGTTTATCGAGACGTCGATGAAGGCGCTTACCATCGGAATGGCTGCCGTGGCTGGTGTCGAGTCCCTCGCGCAGGGGCCCGAGTACAATGTGCAGCTTCAGATTGCAAATGAGAGGTTGGCCGTCCTAAATACTGCCATCGCTGAGATTGGCCCTCCGCTGGCGAGCATCTCGCAGTATGAGGAGGCATGGAGCAACCTATACTGGGCTACGAGTGACTGCATCGCAGCGCTCCGCACTGCCGTAAATCGGGCTCTGATTATGATCGAGGACCAGTCCGTAGAGCTTGGGCCTTTGGGTACGGCGGTGATGAACCTCTACAAAGGCGTAGATGGATTCATCCAGTCAGGATGGGACAAAGCGGGTGGTATGGTTCAGAGGCTGGCAGACTACGGCATCGATCAGGCCATCGATCGCGCACCAGACTTGGTCGACACCTACTACGCGGAGATGTCGGGAAAGATCGAGGAGCTAAAAGCAATGCTCCTATCTGAAGTCGAATCTCGCGCAAAGAAAGGCGCGATCTCCGGCGTTGTGCCTTTACTGATTGGCGCGGGGGTTATCGCGATGATCGCCTGGAAAAAACGCTAGTCGCGCTCATCGTCTGCGAGTCGGGCCCACGGTATCTCCACCATCGGTACCGCCTCGCCTTTCTTGGGCTTGTATGCGAAGTCGACGCGGCTTCCGCTCATCGGCTTCAGCCTTCCATTTAGGTTCTGGGCCTCGATCTCGTACATTGAGATATACAGGTCGCTCCCGTCATCACTCTCCGCCCAAGCCTCTTCGACCCAGTCACTCGCAATATCTGCGGTGCGGGAGAGAATAATGGTGCCGTCTTCGGCAGCCTCGGTTCGCCAATCTTTTGTGAGTCGGGTAACGGGCGAAGGGGAGGCGTAGTATAATCGTTTCGGGAGAGCCATGGTTATCGACCTGGAGAAGATTCAGAAGGGGTGGCGTGTTGCCCAGACCGCTCTTTATGCCAGGAGCAAGGTCCGTCAGGGCCGCGCCCTATATGGTTATATCACACGCCAGTGTGGCTCCGCTGTGGTGGCCCAAGGGACGGCCCAGCGCATTTTATTAGACGGACCAGATGCATCGGATTTTGATTGGGTCACGGAAATGGCCAAATCTTATGTGCGTGCGGAGACTAACCGTGCGGTGATGAAGAACGTAAGGAAACTGACACGTGGATGACATTGAGGTGATATCCATTGGGAATCTCCCCGATGAATCATGTAGCATCTGTCGGACGGAGGTGGCCGTCTGCCTCGCTATCGTGCGAAGTGACTCAACTTATGCGGCAATCGGCGTATGTGAGAAGTGCAGGCCCATCGTCGATCGAAAATTGGGCAAAGATCCTGGGATGATGAATTGAAGATCTTAGGAATAGACCCCGGGACCCGCGTCGCCGGCTTTGCGGTCATCGAATGCGACGACACAGGGGTACGACCGATCGACATGGGTGTCATCAGACTCAACACCAGGATACCTGCGGAGACCAGAGTCTTTGCGCTGGGAACCAGGATCGAACGTCTTATCGAGGAGCATTGCCCCGAAATGCTGGCCGTTGAAAAAGTGTACATACATCGGTCTGCAGACTCCGCCCTAAAGCTCAAGATGGCGAATGCGATTGCCATTGACCGAGCAAATGCAAGTGGGATAAGGCACATTCAAATAAGCCCATCGCAGGCAAAGAAGGCGGTGACGGGCAATGGAGCCGCCTCAAAGAATCGGGTGCGCCGTGCAGTCCAGAGGATTTGCCGCCTACCGGAGCCGCCAATAAGCGATGCGGCCGACGCCGTTGCCATCGCCATATGCGCAGCGGCGAAAATGCGCGCTGATTCTGGTACAATGTATGCGTGGACTACCTCCAAAGAGGCATAAACCGCTGCGTTGAACCTTGCGGAACAGGCGGGATCAGCGCGGGTGCAAACGTCGGCGCTGGAACCGGGGAAGTTTTTCGGGATATCACCGGGGGGACTACCTTTAACCTCCGCACGCTGCTAAGCACGACTGGGACCGTTTCCATCTCCACGGTGGGGGATGTGGTGGAGCTAGATGCTGTTGCCACCAACCTGGGGACTGGTATCCCCATACTGGACACCGACCTCCAGTTCAAGACTCTCACGAGCACGGGTGGTACTGTCGCGATCACATTTACGGGGACGACGGTAAACCTGGAGTCTTTGGGCGGAGGAGAAAGCAACACCGGTGTCAATATCGGGGCTGGGGAGGGTGTATTTGCCCAGAAGGTTGGGTCGGACCTGGAGTTTAAGTCCCTGGTCGAGGCGGGGCCGATCTCAATCACGTCTTCACCTACCGAGATAACGATCGACTCCTCCGCAGAGGCAAACACGGCCAGTAACCTGGGTGCAGGGGAAGGCGTCTTCTCCGCAAAGGTCGGTGACGACCTAGAGTTTAAATCACTTACAGCCTCCGGCGGGGTGACTCTGACCTCAACTGGGACCGAAATCAATATTGACTCATCCGGAGAAGCAAACACCGCCAGCAACCTGGGTGCAGGGGAAGGCGTCTTCTCCGCAAAGGTCGGCGACGACCTAGAGTTTAAATCACTTACAGCCTCCGGCGGAGTGACACTGACATCCACCGGGACCGAAATCAATATTGACTCCTCCGGAGAGGCAAACACAGCCAGCAATATCGGAACCGGAGAGGGTGTATTCGCCGCAAAGGTCGGCGATGACCTGGAGTTTAAGACTCTTGTAGACAGTGGACCGATCACCATCACAGCCACGGCCACGGAGGTGACGATCGACTCCTCCGCAGAGGCAAACACGGCCAGTAACCTGGGTGCAGGGGAAGGCGTCTTCTCCGCAAAGGTCGGCGATGATCTGGAGTTTAAATCACTTACAGCATCGGGCGGAGTGACCCTGACCTCAACAGGGACCGAGATAAACATTGACTCATCCGGAGAGGCAAACACCGCCAGCAACATCGGGGGCGGAATAGGCTTGTTCTCCGCAAAGGTGGGAGATGACCTGGAGTTTAAAACCTTGACGGGCAGCGGTGGTATAACCATCACGGCCACGCCCACGGAGGTGAACCTGAACGTAGGATCATCGGCGACTGGGTCGACATTTACTGACTCCGGGATACCACTTGAATTCACACTCGGGGACGTCACCCTAGTCTCACAGATCGTGGCCCAGGTCTCAGTCCGGGGTACGTCCGGGGCGATATCCGGGGAGCTGAGCACCTATCGGCTGGTGATTGGATCGGACGGGGCATCGATCTCGCCCGCATCGGATATCGTGCAGGTGGATGGTGCCACGCCGTTGTCCACACTGTCTTTGGCGGTGGTGCAGAACGTAAATAGCATAAACATACAGTTCACTCGCAGCGGCGCGGGTGACGACGTGCAACTGTTTTTCTCCACCCAGTCGCTGCCCCTGGTGTAAATATGTCCAAACGTATCTCACAGAACACTGATGGATCCCAACCCTCTGTCGAAGTAGGGGACCTAAACTTCGGCCTTGGAGTTGGCATCCGGGCAGGTGATGCTGGACCTCAAGAGGGGGGCGGGGCTCGATTTCTTCAAAACCCGTTCCAGGGCGGCGACGTGGAGGTTTACGGAGGGTCCGGGACGAGCGGCGGTGGCTCTATTTCCATTCAGGGCGGAGATTCCAGTATTGCTGGGGATGGGGGAGGCGTTTCCATACGATGCGGGGACGGCCCTAGCGGTGGCGGTGGAATTGAACTAATCGCAGGAACCCGAGGGACGGGCGTCTTGGGCTCGTCTGGTGACGCCACCATCGAGTTGCAGAGTGGCGGATCGGCAAATTTTCGCGCGGGTATCCTAGCTCGGGCTCATGGGGGACCATCGTCCATCCCCGATTTTACGGTTGCCCTGCAGAGCGGATTCGACACGGGGAGCCCCTTGCTAGGCGTCACACTACGCAGCCGTCTCCTTGTGGATGGATTGGGGGTATTCGGGCCTGGTGGATTGAACTTCGAGGGGTGGAATTCGCAGGACGGCGCACAGGCAGGGGACGGCGTCCTTTTTATCCTGGGTGATGGATTTGACGACGGTGCGGGCAACGCCAGTCCGGGAGGTGAGTTCCGTCTGACCACTGGAAGTGGGGCGGCAACGGCCCCCGAAAAGGGCGGAGACTTTTACGTTGAAACGGGAAGTGGAGGCCAAGGGGGTGCCACAGCGCTCGCCTCCGGGCCCGGTGGCGACGTTGAGTTTTTCCCTGGCACAGGTGGTGTTGCGAGCGGAGGCGCAGAGGCGAATCGCGGTGGCGGGGTTGAGATTGTGGCTGGCGGGGGTGGAGTGCAGTCTGATCCTGCGCTGAACTCTGGCCTTGGTGGCCCGGTGCTGCTACAGGCGGGAAGGGCTGGCAACCATTCGGGGGGTGGATTCCGTGGGATTGGTGGAACGGCATCCCTTTCAGCCGGCAGCGGGGAAGTGGGTGGATCTCTCGGGCTGGCGGCAGGCGGGGGGGAGCAGGCTGGGGATACGCGGGGCTACATACGGATTCTTGACCAGCAAATCGGCACGCGAACCGCCACGCCTTTTGCGGAGGTTTCAAGTGGGTCCGGGGTCTTATTCGGCAACGAAAATGGCGGCCTGGTCAGCGGTATCGATGACCCCGTAACGGCATCTGACTCGCTTTCGAACTTTCCCAGCTCCACTACGGTGACTACAACGGGTGCAGCGACCTTCAGCCCGGGTGACATCATTGCCATCGAGGATTGCGCCACCGGGATTGAGCCAGACTTTGGAGGTGCACCCCAAGCAACGAACGCCCCGCTTACAAACAATAATGGGCTGTTTGAGGTCGATAGCCACGTGGGGAATTTGCTGACTATCTCATCTTCGCCGGCATTCGAGTTTTGCAAGTCCGAGTTTGACCCAGCACTGGCTGCTGGCGGATCCGCTCGACGCAGGGTGGTGAGCGCACTTCGGCTGAATGGGCCCGATATTCAGTACACGACCGGCTCGAACACCGGTTCGATGGCGTGGCAGACATTCTCCACCAGCACGAGTAACCCTGGGGTCCAGTCTGCTGTCCAGAGCACAATCACCCTTTCCGCCTCGGGTACCACTTCCTCAACATTTGGTGCGCTGCCCGCCGGAGCGCGAATAATCCGAAGTCGTATCGACATCACCGCCACGAGCGTGGGGGGTGGGGTGATCGATGTGGGCGTCCTGGGGGCTGGGACGGCGGTACAGTTTGGCCTACCGGCGGTTGCCACGACCCTGGCCTTAGCTGATGTTTCCATTCTTTTGGCTGCCCCAGACAGTCTGTTTGTCCGAGGGGTCGGCCTGAGTCCTGGCACCGTAACACTGAACTGCGTTGTGGAGTATGTCCTGTGAGCAAAAACTTTACGCAAACTGGAATTGGTCAATCTGTAGAGTTCTCCGACGGCGGAGCAAGGGTTAAGGACAATACTGGGGCGATAGAGATTCGCGACAACTCCGATGCATCGTACGCGGTGTGTCGAGGTGCGGACCCCGTAACCGACGACGACCTGGCTACCCGTAGATACGTAATATCCACTGCAGGCGAAGCGAACACCGCAAGTAACCTCGCGGCAACGGGTGTATTTGCCTCGAAGGTGGGCGCAGACCTGCAGTTCAAAGGTATAACGAGTACCGGTGGCACACTTGCGATTACCAACACGGCCACGACGGTAAACATTGAAGTATCTCCCTACGCGCAGGTCCTATTCTCGCGCAGAGGCAATACCGGCAATAACACATTCTTCGATGTCGACGATTTCCCTACGCGACTTCCATTTCTGACTCAGGGCGCAGCGGGTTGGCCCCTTTCCCCCACTTCTGCGGTCACGGTCAACCGACTGCTGTTTCGTACACGCCGGGCGGCGGGGGCCAATGCCACGTTCGAGGTTCTGCGTTGTCAGGGAAACGGTCTGACCGGAACCGCGGTTAGTCTGGGGACCGTGGTTATCCCGGCAGGGGTATTCGAGTTTGACGCAGCGCCTGCGTGGGGCATCCCGGCCGGCTCATGGACACTCGTGGCACGTCGCACTACCGGCAGTGGAGGCACCGCAAACGCATGGGCGGACCCGACTGTCATACTTGAGGTGTCATAATGAGACCTTGCTCAGAATTGATCATCGGAAAAGAAAGCATGGAGATATCTAGTATCGAATGCGGCTACGGGGGATATCATGGAAGTATCAAAGACGCTCACTCCTACGCGCCCATTGGACTTCCAGCACGTAGGGGTGCGTGGAAACGCTCTTTACGCCCGTGGAATGGACACCGAGTCGTTTTCGTCTTACACCAGTCTTGGGCTTCCGGTGAAGCCAGCGTCCACCCCCACACCAGATATTCCATGGATAGGCAAGATGGCAATCACTGAGTACATCGTCCGCAACATTTCCGACGTCACTAACCCGCCGGGGATACCCTACACAATCGCCGGTGTGGTGATAGACCCGGGTACGTCACGCAATCTGACCGAGGATGGGGTGTCGCTCGAAGAGGTGGCGAGGGACGCAGAGTACACTGCGGGCCTATTGGCCGGAGATCTTCTGGGGCCCGCGCAATCCTGGTGGATCGATCAGGCCAATGCAGGGGAGACGCTGGTTCCGGGGAGTGTCTATTACGTCTCCCCAAGCACCACAGGTCCATTTTCCCTTGTACTGCCGCCGGCAGCCATCACGACCCAGGTGTACATTGCTCCGATTCGAGTTTTCAATGCGAGCGTACATAACGTATCATTAACACTCACGGGGACTGACACCGTGTCACCGCCCGGCTCCCTCTCACTCGGACAAGACGAACGCACCGAACTCTGGTCTATCCTCGACCCAGTCACCAACATTTGGGGATACCTCTCAATAAGGTAAGTCATGAAGAAGAACGCACTTCCACTCCTCCTCGGCGCTGGCGCGCTGTTTCTCATCGCTTCTCGCAAGTCGAGCGGTGGCACTAAGAGCACCGTGAGCGACAATGGTTTAAATCGGCAACCAGGAAACCAGCCCAGCACCGTCGACCTGAGCGTACCGGCTGCGCCGGTGCCAGAGAATCCCATCGGGCCCATGGTGCCTGGGGTCATGGCCAACTCCCGATCTCGCATCGGCTAATGTCGAGAGTGGGCCAGGCGGACGGTGCCGAGCGCCAAGAAGAACGCGCAGCCAATGCTGCGCGTTCTTTGTTGAAGTCGGCAAAGACATCCGCCAAGAGGTCCAAGAGTTCCCGGGACTTCGGAAAGAGGATGCGGGAGAAGGTCGCCTTCTCGAATTGGCTCGACAAATATGTGAGAGGGGAAGACGGTAAGTCGGGGTCCAGAGAATCCCAGGCTGTGTCGGTATTTAGAAAGTATGGAGAGGGTTCTGTCACTGAGGAAGAGGCGCTTGAGAGGATCCGCAGCATCTCGGGTCGCGCATTCCGTGCGAGGGTCCTAGAGGAGGGCCAAGGCCCTCTGAGGGCCGTCGTTCCGCCTGAGATATTGGCCTTCATGCCAAAGAACATCATCGTCAAGGTCGACGAGGATGGCCGCATTGAGCAGGTGACCGACGTATTTGCCAACGATCGCGACACCCTCGGCGTCAAGATTGCCAAGATGCAGTCTCTGCTCAAGCAGTACAACTCCATTGCGGCACAGGTCAAAAAAGACCTGAAATCCGAAGATGAGGTAACTCGATTGAGCGCGCTGATTACGGCGATCCTTATGGAGACGGGTATCCGACCCGGGTCTGAGGGGTCTCAGGCCATCCGGGTGGTTGGAGGCAAGGAGATTCCCATCGAGACCTTTGGTGCCATTACCCTGGGCCCCAATCATGTCAGCTTCATCCGCGACAACTTCGTAACCCTGAGATTCATTGGAAAGAAGGGCACCGAGAACATCGCCGACCTCACTGACCCAGAGATTATCGAGGAAATAAGGATGCTGGCCGAGCGGGAAGGCTCAGATAGGCTCTTTGTTACCAAGGACGGCCGCACGATCAGCTACTCAGATCTGATGCGGTACTTTAGGGATAGATTTGATGGGGTGACGCCCACAGATTTCAGAAAGCTCAAGGCAACCAGGGTTGTCTTCGAGGAGCTTCAGAATCAGAAGGATGAGCTGCGTGAGGACATTGAGAGGCTCGCGGAAGAGGAGACGGAGGATCTGCGCCAGCGAATTGTGGAGCGGATTGTGGAATCTTTGGATGTCGCCGTGGAGAAGTCTAGGGAGCGGCTGAGCCATATTAGCTCGCGCACCACCAAGGAGTCTTATATCAACCCGAAAGTCCTGCTGGATTTCCTGTCAAGGGGTGAGGTTGCAGACTCTTTGGAGGATGCCGTCATGTTTGGCGAGAAATACCTCGTCTTCGACGTCGACAAGTTCACCGCCCGCCCGCTGGTCGCCAATCCGCCTCATCTGATGGCATTGCATGCCATTCTGATGGGTTTGGATTAGCGCATCAGCTTTTTAATCATGCGCTTGCAGGCCTTGGCACCGTCTGCCATCGAGGGATTGCTCTCGGCGATCACCCGGCACTGCTCCATGGCTTCGGCGATAATATCCTCGCGGCTATCTCGGGATGGCGGAAGGGCGGCCTGCTTGCCGGCGTCGAATCCCCTTTGGTAGGCAGCATTGAGCGACTGGTCCATCGTCCGGAGAGCGCTGTTATAGCCCCGTTGGTAGCTCTGGCTAGTCGCGCGCTCCACCATCGCCTGGGACTCTCTCAGGCCCTGCTGGTACCCCGTCTGATGTGCCTCCTGTAGAGCGTTGCTCGAAGGTGCGCCTTGCAGGGCGTGGTCCCAGCCGCGTCGTGCAGCCTCAACTGCGACATCGGCACGATACTGCATAAGGGGGTCCTGTTCCTGTCCCCGTGGCACCAGCTCCATGTATATCTGGCGAGCGAGCGAATCAAATCTAGGATCGTTGTACACGGTAGAAGTCGACTTCGTCTTCGTTGTTTTTCTCAAAGATGGCCTGCTGCCGCTTAGAGAGCCCGGTTACATTATAGACTATATCCTGAGGATATCGTGCAATCATGCGGGCGACGAAATCAAATCGTTCGCCGGCTTCCTGGCGCTTCGCCTGTTTTCGAGACAGGCCAATCGATCCCCCCGCAATGGTCTTGAAGGGCTCTATGCCTCTTCCCATGTACACGGGCCTCCCGGTCTCCGGGTCCAATTCGGTTGGACGCCCAAGCGCCTTGAATCTCACCGACTCTTCGCTGGGTGGCTCAGTGCCCACGGCCCCCCATCCTTTCCTCGCACCGGCAGTAAGCTGTTCCCTGGCGCGCTGGTCTTCGAGAATGCCGCCCGGCGTAAGCGCATCAAGGTCGCCCAATTCGTCCCTCAGGGCCGAAACTCTTTGGTTCATCCGGGCAATCGAACGCTGCCATTTCTTGATCTCGCAAATTAGGTCGTCCTGCGCATCATCCGTTAACCCCACTCCTGTCTCTAGGCGCTCGCTCGCTTCCTCCGCCTTCCTCTGGAGGAAGGGGATGCCCATTTGGACATCGGACTCGATCTTCTCAATGGACCTGCGGATCTCGCCCTTGCGATCGGAGACGTGGGCTTGAAGGGTTTTAGGGGGCATCGAACACGTCCTCTTCGTCGAAGAGCTTCTGAACGCCTTTCTTGAGCTTGATGGCGTCGGACTTCTTCTTCGCGGCTTCTACCGCAGGGTAGTCAGCGATCTCCACCTTGTGCTTTTGGCTAGGGTGGGCGGCATCGATCTTGTCTGCGATAAACTCGAATCCGTCGGAGATCTGGACCTGCTGCTCGATAACCGCCTTGCCAAGCCTGTTTATCTTGGCCTCGGCGCTCTGTAAGCGAATCTCAATGGTCTCGCTGGATGTACCCACGGCCCTGATGACGGGCTCGGCCTCTTTTCGTATCTCATCGTCCGAGGGGGACCTCAGGGCCGTCCAGATGCCTACGCCGCCACCAGATGTGACGATGGCCACCAGGAAGACCACCAGGCGTGTAAATGCCCTTGAGCGACGGGTGCGCTCCTCGGAGCCCTCCACCTGGAGGTCCAGTAGGCGCTGGATCGCCTCTTGCTGGACCTCCATCCGCTTTTGCTGGTTGTCGGTCCGGTTAGATTGCTCCCGGGTTCGGGAGCGGACGACGTCAGTTTCCCGCTCAACGGCCTGTAGAATCCTCTGATTCTCCTCGCAGACCCGGGCAACCTCGACCTTAATTGCCCGCGTAAGCGTGCTCTCCAGGTCCGTAAGGTCGGGCATGGTAATATCTTATCACAGCATCAGTAGCCCTTGATCATGGCCTCAAGGTCGTCACAGCCCCCGATATGATGTCCATCAATGAAGATCTGCGGCACAGTCATTCCCCTGCTCACTATCTGGCGCGCTACGTCCCTCTGGGCCCCTCGCGCCGTCTCCAGGTTGTAGACTGAGTAGTTGATGCCCATGCGGTCCATTATTCGCATCGCCCTGGTGCAGTACGGGCACCCTCTCTTGACGTATATCTCGTTCATTGGGTCTCTCTTGGTGGCTGATGTGGGGACACGTGGGGACGCCCAGGCCCAGCAGGGCTCCAAGTGCCACAAGGCACGCCCTGAGGGCCATTCGCGGGCGATCCATCGTGAAATTGTACCATTCGCGGCGATAGGTGGCACCAGGGGCCCAGGCGTACAGCCATGGGCCTGGGCTTCCTGGTGCCTGCGTCGCAAGGGTCGAGTGAGAGTGGGTTTCTGGGCATGGTGGGGCTGCTCGGGGGCTTTGCGAAAGCCCCCCGAAACTCGTTTTGCGCAAGCGCTCGCGCTGGTTTGTGCGCTTATGCAAAACGAGTTTAGCATCCGGCGTGGGATGCTGTCAAGGCCAGTCAGGGATGACTAGTTAGATACTCTCTGAGGGATATGACTGGTGAGTACGGTAATACCTGTTACGGTACTCGGCGCTTCTGCCTCACCTATCTCTCGACCATTCGCCGGTGAATACCCGGTAAGGAAAACGAAACATGATGAACATCGATATCAATGAACTCTCTCCTGCTCAACTCAAGGCCCTGGTGGAAGCCGGACTGATCAATGTCGGAGGCACGAGCGTCGCTCCAACGGAGACTGGAAAGCGCCGAACGCGATCGGATTCGGACGAGAATCTCGCGAAGAACTACTTCGATGCCAAGTTCTCGACCTACCATCTTGCGGTCAAAGAGAAGAACCCTATCACCCGGCTCATCCTCTGCGATAAGCTCTGGAGTGAGGTAAAGCAGGATATTCGGCGATTGGCTGGATATGATGGGGTCGACTCCAAGGGTAAGCCTAAGTATAACCCCGCAAAGCACCCCATTGGCCTTAGGCACAAGGATCACCTGCCTACCGACTGGGCTGATGACGATACACGGGGTAAAATTGAGGGTAAGCGGGTCAAGCTCTCGAACGGAATCAGGAGTTTTGGCCAGAGCGGCCCTAACTCTTACCCGCTGGTCGCTAAGCTCGTACTTGGAGAGGCGACCGATGAGGATCGGCAGATCGTCATCAATGCTCCCAACAATATCCGAGACGCGATTGTCGCTCTCTTGGCTGGAGAGGCCCATGACGATGGGTCTCTCCTCTATGCTCAGAAGGGTTCCAGGGGCGACGATCGGTATGCCTTTGATCCCATGACCAACAAAGAAGGGGTGCGAAAGCGTATGCACGAAAGCATCGGTGGGACTAAGGCAAAGAGCGAGCAAGCCCCTGAGGGTGTAGACTCTGCCAGCATCATGGCGTTCTAGTATATCAGGACGCCGCGCCCCCCTCGGGGGGCGCTTTTTTTCGGCCTGCTTCGGCGGGCTTTTTTTGTGCCTCAAGAATGAGGCGACCCGCTATTGGGAGACAAGTCGGCATACGGACTGTCTCCGCAATATCAAGCCCCATTCGCCGCGGCTGGCCCATTCGCGGCGAATGGCACGAATGGGCCAGGATAGTCATGAAAGCAACAATCGGAAACATTCTGAAGTCTAAGGGGGTAATGGCCCCTGCGCTCCAACCCTCGAACAGTGAGAGCAACCGAGTCTCCCGCGCCAATCGCCGTGGAAGGGCACATCGTAACTCCGATCGGATGCGTACCGAGGAGCTAATACGCATGATTGAGGAGGCGGAGTATACCGGGACTGGCGGCCTGGTAGGCCACGACGTGGAATATGCCGATACTCGACCAGAGGAGGTGAAGGCGGAGTACCGGGCCAGTCGGCATTGTTCGGTCTGCGGCGAAAAGGGGCACGACAAGCGCACCTGCCCCAAGGTCACCGGACCGATGAGGGAACACTTTGAGATGATGAGGGACAGGATCATCTCAATGACTCCAGATTCAGTGAGTTCTTTGATTGATGAGCTGAGGGAGGTAAAAAACGGGGCTACGTCAGCCCCTGTTTGGACCGAGCTGATGAATCGGCTGGGCGGAGATAACATATGGGTGCGAGAGTATTGCGCAGTAGAGTATATGGACGAAACAGTATGGGCCGTTTGGCTTAGGAACGTAATCAGGTAGAAGGAGAAAATACCAATGAGAGAAGATACAAAGATTTTTCTGGCCATGTTGGCATTCGGTGCATTCATGGGGCTTTGCGTTGGCAATGCCCTTTAGCATGAAAGGAGTAAGCGATGACTGCACTGCTACTCATGAAAACCTTCCCTGGGGCCGCCGAGAAACTCCGGTTGCCCCTCATTTTTGTCGCACTGTGGGGGATGTAATCCCTTGCATTTACAATAACCAAGGGCTAAATAATGAATATGCGACTTCTCAGAACAATTCATGAACTTGAAAAAGAGGGAATCCCCCTATACTACCTGTCGAGCTTTCCCGCCGGCGTCGCAGTCGGCACGTATGCCGACTTAGTGGACGCAACGATAAGCGTGGTGGACGAAGCCCACCACGGGCACGTCATTGTCGCCTGGTGCAACGGAGTCCCCAACTTGATTGGAGTCGATGTTATACACCGACCAGAGCGCCTGGACCAAACAGTCATCGTGGGCGGGAAGTGGCCGATAAACATCGCCTCCTACGCCCACTACGGCCCCCAGCGGTTCATGCAGGGATGGGAAACATATAAGAATGCGTGCCGGCAAATGCCCAGTGCGTTCGCCTAAAAAAAGCAACAGAGAGAGAAGTCGAGGCCCCTTGAGGGGCCTTTTTTTATGCAATGAAACAGTACATCGAGATCGGTGAGCAGGAACTGCGAGATGCAGTCACCGAATACCTAGAAAAGAAGGGCATCAAGTTGAGCCCTGATCATACTATCGAAATCTTTGATGGATGCGCCACCGTCATGCTGAAGGATGGCGATGGACCAAGCCTGAAAGATGCGATGAGACGAGTTGTTCTCGCAACCGCGGCAACACTCAACATAACACACCTAAGATGTGTAGACGATGCAGAGTTCTTCAAGCTCTGCAACAAAATCATGGACAAAATGGGTCGATCTGAAATCGCCTATTACACTGAGAAGGATATCAAGCAATGACACCAATCCCACAAGCAGCAATCGGCGAAGACTCTCAAATGATGATTGGGGAGTTTGTCCCCCAGTGCCTCAATCGGCTCAGTGGTCTTGAGGCCGAGATGGGCAACGGAATGAGCGAAGAGAAGGCGCTGTGTGTCGTGAACACATGCGTCGGCATTATTCAGACCGCCGCTCTACTTGAGGTAGCAGCAGCATTCAACAAGATGGCAGAGCGCTAGAAGGAGAACACGCTATGTTTGGTAAAAAGCCCACACAAACCACCACGACCACCGAGTCCGTCAAGATGCCGGGAAGCAACATTTCCCGGCATGTCGATGTGAAGAACAAGAACATCATCTTGCCGCAGAACATGCTTCTGCCGCAGGCTGCTGCTCAGATTATTGAGCAGCACAAGCAAGATGAATTGGAGGTCTGCGTCGAGGAGGAAATTCACTCCTACCCCCTCGACGCAGCCTACGCGCTCAAGACTGTACTTGACCAGAAGTACAGTGGACAGTCCCTGACGAAGAAGCAGGGCATGTTCGGGGCACAACCCCCACAGATGCTGGGTGTGGTCGTCGACAAAGACGAGAAGGGGGATGATGTGACGGTCCAGGTGCCCTGGGGCACCATGACTGTCATCGGCATCGCCGGGACGATCGAGACGCGGCTGACCGTCACCAAGGAGGGCAACCCGATCATGACGCTTATCGGAAACGTCAAGCGTCGGGATGAGAAGAAGGTGCATGAACTGGCCCAGCAGGTCAGGGATATGTGCAAGAACAACTCTATCTACCGCAACTGCGCACTGGAGATTAATTTCCCCAAGTGCGATTGGAAGGACGTGGCGCTGACGGATTTCAATCCGAAGTTCCTTGACCTCACCAATGTCAAGCCAGATGAGCTTATCTTTTCGGATAAGCTGATGAACTCGGTGGCACGGAACATCTTCGTGCCCATCCGCTACTCGGATGCCTGCAAGTCCATCGGCACCCCGCCTAAGCGGGGCACCCTGCTCGCTGGCCCCTACGGGACTGGTAAGACCCTGACGGCGATGGTCGCCGCCAAGTACGCGGTGGCCAACGGCTGGACGTTCTTGTACATCAAGGACCCGAGTGACCTGCCCAAGGCTGTGAAGTTCTCAGAGCTTTACGGCCGAACGGTCATCTTCTGCGAGGATATCGACCAGGCGTTCCACGGAACGAATGGTCGACGTTCTGTGGATGATGGCACCACGGAGATTGTAAACATCGCCGATGGCATTGAGAGCAAGCACCGTGAGTTGATCATGGTGTTCACGACAAACCACGAAGAGATGATCGACAAGGCGATGCTCCGCACTGGTCGCATCGACTCTATCATCCGCTTCACCCCGCCTGACGCTGAGGCTGCACAAAAGCTGCTTCGCCAGTACGGCCGGGGCCTCATCCCGGAATCGGAAGATCTTGCCGAGGTGGGGACCGCCATGGATGGCTTCAAGCCATCTGACATCCGTGAGGCGGTGGAGCGAAGCAAGTACGCCGCACTCGACCGTTCGGGCGGTGATCCGAACATCTCTATCTCCGCCCAAGACCTCCTGGGGGCCGCATTCGACCTTCAGGAGCACATTGAGATGGTGACACCGGAGGTGCCAGACGACCGCTCTGACATCGAGAAGGCCGCTGAGACGCACGCTAACGTCCTCGGGGAGTGGCTGGCAACACCATCCGTCCCGTCCGATGACGACAGGAGCGACGCCCTAGTAGACGTGGACGCATTCCACGCCTAAGATAGAAGTCCTGCGCATGGTGCCTGGGGAGAGCCCAGGACGACATCCTTGTAGCACGAAACACGCAGGCAAGCCGCTGGCACACCGGTCACAGTGTGCCCCTCTGGACGTTTAGCTCAGTTGGTCAGAGCAGTCGGCTCATAACCGATCGGTCCTCGGTTCAAGCCCGAGAACGTCCACAAAGGGCCAGCGGGCGGTGCCCTTCGCATGGAAAT